>AXCI01000336.1_pt1 | contig 32894 bp, 29 predicted proteins | sample 182571 | NCBI WGS metagenome assembly AXCI01 (sample SAMN02359225, study PRJNA218796) | groundwater metagenome | isolation source: Mt. Simon Sandstone pore water sample D5872 at 1.8km depth, Illinois-Basin... | place: USA: Decatur, Illinois | collected 2009-05 | reverse complement strand
CTAATTTGCGATACCACGGCACTCCTTTGCCGCTTCCAGACTCCTTCCCGCTTACATTGCTACTATCTAACGATTAACAACTACTTCACACCAGCTCGCGCTTATCCCGTCGTGCCACACGAATATCTTTGACGGTGGCGATGCCGATGATCGCGAAAATAACCAAAGAGATCAGCGGCCAGATCATGACATATGAGCCTAATATAAAGGTTTGCATGTGCTTTCCTATTGTCTCGCTGGTGCACGATGGCGCACCAGCAGGTGAAGGGATTTCAGCGTGATGCTGCGCTTAGCCCTGAGTTGCAGGCTTGGCCGGGTCGTAATTGATCACTTTTTGATCGATCTGCGCGAAGTCGAACTTGCTTGAACTCATCAAGCTGAGGCCAATGCATACAATGGTGCTAACGCCGTAGGCCATTAACGAGGCCATTAGTACCGTGTAGTCCTGCAGGAAGCCGATAAAGAAGTAGGCCAGCACGATAGCGCTGATGGCGCCGACGATTAAGCCGACCCTGCGTCCGCAGAACCCGAAGGCCATTAAGCCGAGAACCACACCACCACCCACAGCGGCGAGTAACTCAAACAACCCCGCGATCGCACCGACCATGGGCAACAACTCAAAGCGCGCGACGCAGAACATCACCAGCCCCGCGATCACCGCGGAGGTAAATGCCGTATTGGTCACACGATCCCAGAAGCAGCTGGCGATGACAGGGAACACAATCGCGCCCCAGAGCGCGCCAACAAAGACCAGCATGATCAGAATATCCATCGAGAAGCTGGCGAGAATAACCCCGATCAGCGTCGCCACGATCATGGTTAGCCTGCCGATAAACAGCATTCTGGTCGGGTCGGGTTTGTTTTTGGCGATATTCTTGCCGTACACATCGGCCATCACTATCGCGGACATGGCGGAGAGGTCCGAGTCGGCGGTGGAAGAGAGCGAGCCAATCACCAGAATAAAGAACAGCCCGATAAACACCGGCGATAGGTACATCGACACCATCTGCGGGATCAGGTTATTCATGTCGCCACCGATGGGCTCCATACCAGTCATCAGTGCCATTAAACCAATCATGCCCAGGCCAATAACAATTGCTCCGTAACCAATGGTCGCGGTAATAAAGGTCGGTTTAATGTGGTCTTCACGTACGGCGAATAGCCGCTGGGAGATGGTCTGGTTGCCAATGGCGTAGGCCAGCACCGCCACAAAGAAGGGCGCACCTTGATTGAGAATGGCATCCATCGAGAACAGGTTGGCTTGTTCTGGCGTGAGAAGACTCATGCCGTCTGAGAGCGTTTCTGGGCCACCGAGGGCGAACATCACCGCCGGAATAATCAGGATAGCAACCGCCATCATTGCCATCAGTTGGGCAAAATCAGTCAGCACCGAGGCGCGAAAGCCTGACCACAGCGTGTAGGAGAGCACCCCGACACCGGCGATGATCACACCAGCTTGAAACGAGAGTGGCGAGAGTACCGAGACCAGTGCGCCAGACGCCGTGAAGTTAACCATCAGGCTAATAATGCTGCCCAGGATGTTAGATGAGGCGAGAATCAACTGGCTGGAAGAGCCGTGTCGCGCATGGATAAGCTCACCCAGGGTATGGGCATTGGGAGCCAGTTTGCGAAAACGACGCCCAAAGGGGTAGATGAACAGAATCATCAACGCGCCCCACAGCCCGTAGTGCAAGGGGCCAGAAATGCCGTAGGTGTAACCCGAGGTGGCGGCGCCGTAAAACGAGGCTGCCCAGATCCAGGTAGCGGTCATACTGGCAGCGCCAAGACCAAAACCGATCTGGTGGTTGGACACCATGAAGGCGTCAGTATTCTCCTTTTTCTTCTTGATCAGTAGGGTCAGCAGGTAAGTGCCGCCATAAAAAAACACCAGCAAAGCGAGGACAGTCATGGTCGAGAACTGATAGAAATTTTCTTCGTTCATTGAATACCCATAGGCTTTGCAGCCCTAGCATCCTAAATAGCAGCCAGCGTTCCATTAATGGAGTGGCCACCACAGGAAGTAAGCAAAAAAACAGATCAACATCCTAGTTATGTCTGTAGCGAGATGAGGCTGCGGTTGGCAGCCTGGTCGTGCAAGCATTAGGCGTTGGAACGCTTTAAGCTTTAGTAGAGAGAGGCCAGATCAACGCCCACAGAGAGGCGTAATAATGAACCGCAATAAAACGCTGGAAAGGTCGAACCGGAGATGTATCCTACTCCCTTAAGCGGGAACAGTACAGGTTGGCACCCCGATATACCGGGTTGCAAGTGGTGGGGAGACGCGAGAATTAGTTTTTGAAATGTGCATTAGTTATTTATTGTCGTAATGCAGGCTTCCATCACAAAGGCAATCAAAAATAGCGTTTTAGTTTAATTAAAACTTTAAAAACGCCGTGTGCTCCGCCAATACCGCTAAACCAATACCAATCAGCACAACGCCGCCAATTAATTCTGCCCAGTGGCCAACAAACTTACCGAGTTTGTGGCCCAGGAAAGTGCCCATAGAAGCCATCACGGTGGTGGCGAGACCAATCGCTAAACTGGTGGCGATAATATTGGCATCAATAAAGGCAAGGCTGGCGCCTACAGCCATGGCATCAATGCTGGTAGCGGTGGCGGTGAGCACTAACAGCCAAAGGGTTTGTTTGCGCTGGTCTACTTTTTCTTCTTTTTTAAGACCTGCATACATCATATGTAGGCCGATAATCGACAGAAGCGTAAAGGCCACCCAATGATCCCAGGCCTGCACATACTGTTGTGATGCCTTACCCGCCGCCCAACCCAGCATGGGCGTGATAGCTTCGATAATGCCAAATACCAGGCCGATACCAATGGCGTGACGGAAGCGGGGCTTTTGCAGCTCAGCGCCTTTACTGATGGAGGCAGCGAAGGCATCCGCTGACATGGAAACCGCCAGAAACAGTAGGGTGATGGGTGTCATGAAATTTGAACTCTCAGGCTGAAAAGTACTCCGCATATAACCCGGGAGCATGGCGGTAATTACCATGCTTGAGTATATTGGTCGGGTATTGAATAGCGGAGAATCCTACCATGGTTTAATGTTTAAACAAGCCGAGTAGTTAAAAATAAAGTTTGTATATGTGAAGTAATATAGCCTTGGCTAACATTGTGTGTGTTAGCTGATTTTCTTGCCGTTTTTAATATTTTGCCTGCTATTTTTAATAAGGGTTATTAGTTTTTTTAGTTAGTTGATTGTTAATTATGTTGTCGATTTAAATGGCATAGTTTACATATTAAGATGATGGCTTATGTTTAGTATTTGCCAGTTTGTTAACTTAATTATCGCTGGTCAGGCGTTTGTCCATCCCCCGCCAGTAGACGAAATCATGTATCGGCATTCAATGCTCGTGTTACAGTATGTACGCGCTGAATTTCTGCCGGTTTTCGCTGATATGTTGGCCATGGTAGAAACAGTCGCTAAAAGTGAAGAAGCCGCGCGAGTCGGCCGTTTTGCTTGACCACTTCTGCTATTAATATTGGCTAAATAAGTAGAGTTTAATATGCGATTAGCGGCGTTTATTCGGGCTGAAATTGAGTCGATCCTTAGCGATTGGGAAGCGTTTTCCAAAACCCTCTATCACGCCAAGAATATGAACAAAAGCGGGCTGCGCGACCATGCCAGAGAAATGCTCTTAGAGATTGCTGATGATCTTGATTCACAGCAGGATGAGTATGAACAGGCGGCCAAGTCGAAAGGCTGTGCGCCAAAGGGTGGGGAAGAGACCTGGGCAGAAGTGCATGGCGAGGATCGGCAGACCAGCGGCTTCACCGTTATTGAAACGGTCTCTGAATTTCGGGCGCTGCGAGCGAGCGTCGTATCTCACTGGAGTAAAGAGCACCCGACACTGGCTGGCCAACGGCTGGAGGATCTCACCCGCTTCCATGAAGCGATAGATAAGGCCGTCGCCGAATCATTAGAGCAGTACGCCACCGTTAAAGAGATGGAAACCCGGCTGTTCGGCGCCATTCTGCTTGCATCGCCAGACCCAATTTATGTGCTTGATCTTCAAGGCCGCTTTATCTATGCCAACAAGGCCACCGCTGATCTATTTGCCATGGAGCCTGAGGCTATTATCGGCAAATCGACGTTTGATCTAGGTTTCTCGTTTGCCTCTGATTTTCAGCGCAATCTGGATAAGGTCATTGCTGATCAATCGACCTATCGCGGTAAGTTTGTACATACGTTTGCCTCTGGCTTGGGTGAGCGGTTCGAGTATCTGCTTGCCCCCGTGCTCGACGAGCAGCAGAAAACCGAAGCAACCGTATGTATTTCCCGGGATATTACTGAGCAGGCCATTGCAGACGAGAAAGTATGGCATAACGCCCATTATGATCTTTTGACAGGGTTGCCTAATCGGCGCCTCTTCCTGGACCGCCTGGAGCAGGAGATCAAACATGCAAAGCGCCGCAGTCGGCCTCTTGGGCTGCTCTTTATGGATCTTGACGGCTTCAAAGACGTTAACGATTCCCTCGGCCATGAAGCGGGGGATCGAATACTGTCTGATGTGGCGGATCGCCTGGCTAACTGTGTTCGCGCGAACGATACGGTTGCTCGTTTAGGTGGGGACGAGTTTACAGTGATTCTCACCGGCGCTGAGCAGCGCGAAGATGTGGAGCATGTGGCGCAGACGATAATCGACGCCCTGGCGAGGCCATTTCACATGGGCGAAGAGCGCATTCAGATCTCTGTCAGCATTGGCATCTCGTTCTATCCGGAAGCCGCTGCCACCCCGGATGCATTGTTAGAAGCAGCAGATAAAGCGATGTATAAAGCCAAAAAAGCTGGCTCTAATCAGATGTGTTTTCACGACACGCTTGGTAAGGCGAATACCTTACGTAGCCAATCCCTGCCTACTCAGTAAATATGCTCCTCTGCCTAACGGCATCAAATGCTAACCGTGCTGCTTACTAAGCAGGCAGTGCAGCGAATCTGGCGCCGCGCAACTGGCTAACATCGGCTCGTGGTGGCGCGCCAAACATGCGGCTATATTCGCGGCTGAAGTGCGAAGGGCTTTCATAACCTACTCGATAACTGGCGGTGGCCGCCTCAAGACCCTCGGCCAGCATTAGCCGCCGAGCCTCGTGCAGGCGCAGTTTCTTTGGTACTGCAGTGGCGACATGCGTGTTACTTGCCGGAAGCTGTGATAAAGCGTCGATTCGCTCATATTAACGGTTGCTGCCAGCTCACGGATCTTAAGCGGTTGGGCGTAGTGCTCTTTCAAGGTGTAAATGACCTGGGCAATTCGGTTGGCCTGGGAGTCTGAGGCCGCAAAGCGGCGCATGTGTGGCCCCATTTCGCCCATAAGCGCCCGATAGATCAGCTCTCGTCTGGCCAGGGGTGAAAGCACTTTGATATCTTCTGGGGAGTCGAGCAGGCTTAGGAGTCGATAGAGTGCTCCCTGCATACGTGCATCCATGTAAGCTGATTTTAAGCCGCAGTCCATCTCGGAGCAGATAGCATCATTCCCCGCAGGCGGCGCTTTGTCGCCCAGCTCCAGTATCAGTCCCGCTACTTCTTGAGGATCCACTGAGACCTTGACTGCCAAAAAGGGGTTTTCTGGAGTGGCATGATCAATCCTGCCTGTCACCGGCAGGTGAACGGCGCTCGCCATGTAGCTTGGGCCGGTGTAGACAATCTCTTTATCTCCCAGCAGCACGGTCTTGCTGCCCTGAATGACAAAGCACAGGCAGGGCTCATAAACGGCACAGTGAAAGCTGGTGGGAGCATCAGCGCGCACCAGTTGCACCTCGGCAATCGAGGTGTCTTGAAGCTCTTCTAGGAACGCCCAGCGGCGGGCGACTTGGCTTAATTGCTGTGGCAGGCTTTCGCTAAAATTGGTGATCTGCTCAGGCATGATAACGGTCACGGGCACTCCTCCTTAACAGTTCGCAGTATAGGCCTTCGTTTCAAGAGCTGGATGCTTTTTCATTTGCTTTTGCAGGATCAGGCAAGCACCTCGTAGAAACCGGCAACCCTAGCCGCATGTCATCAGATAGTCATCTTGCCTAGCCTCGCCAATCAAACGGTAGTGTGAATCCCAAGCTCTGTTTTGCTATTCACACGCCTCGACAGAATTAGGCAATTATCCCGCAGGAACCTGATACCTCCAATGCGCTCGCGCCGCCTATGGTAGCGGACATCTGATCGGTGCTCGTGCTGCCGGTCTGGTCTGCCCTCTTATCAAATAAACATCTTTCAAATAAGCATCGTCTGTCGAATCTGCCCCTGCGTAATCGACTCGTTAAATGCCCGCGCGGTGCAAACACATAACGAACGCTGCTATCGGTTTCCGGTAGCCATTGGAGCAAGTCATCATGGCAAGTTTAAAACAAAGCGCTCGCTCAACACGTAGCTGGGCGATCATCCTGATCCTGCTGGTAATGGCACTCCTTACTGGCTGTGAGGCCAAGAGCGAGGAGGAGGTGGCTTCATCAGCTCCGCCACCGCCAGAAGTGGATGTGGTGGAAGTCGTCGCTCAGCCGGTGGTATTGAGTGAGTCTTTCACTGGGCGTGTGGAAGCTGCGGAAACCGTTGAGTTGAGGCCTCGGGTCAGCGGTTATATCCAGGAAGTCGCTTTCGAGGAGGGGGAGCTGGTAGAGGAGGGCGATCTGCTATTCCTGATCGATCAGCGTCCTTACCAGGCACGCATTGGGGCTGCTCAGGCTGAGCTTGCCCAGGCCCGGAGCCAGAGCGCTCAAACCGGTAGCGAAGCCGAACGCGCCCGGGTATTGCTAGGCCGCCAGGCTATTTCTCAGGAAGTGCATGACCAGCGCCAGTCGGCGCTAAACAACGCCCGCGCCATGGTGGATGCCGCCGAGGCAGCGTTAGACACCGCTGAGCTAGACCTTGAGTACACCCGCATTACGGCACCGGTCAGTGGTCGTGCCGGTCGGGCGATGGTGACGCGGGGCAATCTGGCCAACGCTGATCAGAGCCTGCTGACCACGCTGGTCACCATCGATCCAATTCATGTTTACTTCGACGCAGACGAACAGGCGGCCTTTGCCAGCCATACCATGCTGAACAGCGGGGAGTCGAACAGCCTGAAGATCGAGCTGGGCGGCGATGCCGCGCGGCAGTTCACCGGCACTCTGGACTTTATCGACAACCGTTTGAACCATAATACTGGCACCCTGCAGTTCCGGGCGCTGCTGGCTAACCCGGATGGCCGCATTAGGCCTGGGGAGTTTGCCCGTGTCGAAATGCCCGTCGCCCGCATGGAGCAGGCGCTGCTGTTGGATCGCAAAGCGGTTCTGACTGATCAAGATCGTCGCTACGTCTATGTGGTCGGTGAAAACAACGTGGCTGAGCGGCGCCAGGTAAGCACAGGGCGTCAAGTGGGAGCGCAAACCGTCATCACGGAAGGGCTCAACGCCGGTGATCGGGTGATCGTTAATGGGGTGCAAAAAGTCTTTATGCCCGGCATGGAAGTCTCCCCTCAACAGGTAGCTGGCGCCCCAGCTGATAATGCTCAACCCACTATTGCTGCTAGGGAAGATTAATTGCCATGAATTTTTCGCGCTTCTTTGTGGACCGACCAATCTTCGCAGCAGTGCTGTCGATCATTATTCTGGCGGTAGGGCTGATCTCCATCCCCAATCTGCCGATCAGCGAGTACCCGGACGTGGTGCCACCCTCCGTGGTCGTTCGTACGGTCTACCCCGGCGCTAATCCACAAGAGATCGCCGAGACGGTCGCCACGCCGTTGGAAGAATCCATCAATGGCGTTGAGGACATGATGTACCTCAAGTCTGTCTCGGGTTCTGACGGCGTGCTGCAGATGACCGTTACCTTCCGCCCAGGTACCGATGCCGAGGAAGCCACGGTTCGCGTACAGAACCGCGTTAGCCAGGCCGAGGCCCGGCTGCCGGAAGCCGTGCGTCGCCAAGGCGTTACCACCCAGAAGCAGTCGCCAACGTTTCTGATGGTCGTTCACTTAACCTCACCCAGCGGCGAGTACGACACCCTCTACCTGCGCAACTACGTGCGGCTAAATGTGCGCGATCGTCTGGCCCGGCTCGAAGGGGTAGGGGATGCGCAAATCTTCGGTGGTGGTGACTACGCCATGCGGGCGTGGCTTGATCCCGGTCGGATAGCCGCCCGCGGCCTCACGGCCAGCGATGTGGTCGGGGCCATGCGGGAACAGAACGTACAGGTCTCCGCCGGGCAGTTGGGCGCCGAACCCATCGCGGATAGTGATTTTCTCACCTTGATCAACGCCCGTGGTCGGCTTGAGACGGTGGAAGAGTTTGGTGACATCGTGCTGAGCCGCGGCGACAGCGGCGAGATACTCAGGCTTGCGGATGTGGCTAGGCTGGAAATGGGTGCCGGGGACTATACGCTGCGCTCGCAGTTGGATGGCCAGAACGCGGTGGGTATAGGGATCTTCCAGGCACCAGGAGCCAATGCGCTGAAGATTCGTGAGCAGGTGATCGCTGTCATGGATGAGTTGTCCGAGCAGTTCCCGGAAGGCGTTGAGTATGAGGCGGTCTACGACACCACCATCTTTGTGAACGACTCTATAAAATCGGTGATAGCCACCCTACTGGAAGCCGTGCTGCTGGTGGTGTTGGTGGTCACGCTTTTCCTACAGACTTGGCGCGCCTCAATTATCCCGCTATTGGCAGTGCCCGTCTCGGTGATTGGCACCTTCGGGGCGCTCTACCTGTTGGGTTACTCTATCAACACGCTGACCCTTTTTGGCCTGGTGTTGGCCATTGGCATCGTGGTGGACGACGCCATCGTGGTGGTGGAAAACGTGGAGCGGAATATCGAGGAGGGCCTAAAGCCCCAGGCCGCCGCGCATCAAGCCATGAGAGAAGTCTCCGGGCCTATTATTGCCGTGGGACTAGTGCTGTGCGCAGTGTTTATCCCCATGGCTTTTCTCTCGGGGGTCACCGGTCAATTCTATAGCCAGTTCGCGGTGACGATTGCCATCTCCACGGTGATCTCCACGATTAACTCCCTGACCCTGTCGCCCGCGCTGGCGGCAATGCTGCTCAAGCCCCATGACGCGCCTAAAGATCGCCTTACTCGCGTGATCGATACGCTGTTTGGCTGGATCTTCCGTCCCTTCAATCGCTTCTTTAACGCCAGCTCCACTAAGTATCAAGGGGGCGTGGCCCGCTCTCTGAAGCATCGGGGTGCAGTGTTTGTGGTTTACGCGCTGTTGCTACTGGGCACCGGCGTGATGTTCAAGGCGGTGCCGCCTGGCTTTATTCCGGTGCAGGACAAACTGTACCTGATTGCGGGCGTCATTCTGCCCGAAGGGGCATCCCTGGAGCGAACCGACCAGATGCTCCAAGACGTTGTGGATATCGCCATGGAGACCGAAGGTGTGGAGCACGCCATTGCCTTTCCTGGCTTGAACGCGCTGCAGTTCACCAACACCTCCAACACCGGGGTAGCTTTTTCTCACCCTGAGTGCCTTTGGGGAGCGCAGTCTTAGCGCCGCGGAGATAAACGCCCGAATCAACCAAGGCATTGGCGGTTTGAAAGAGGGATTTGCGTTCTCGTTTATGCCGCCGCCGATACTGGGGTTGGGCAATGGTTCGGGCTTTCAGCTGTTTATTGAGGATCGTGGCAATCTTGGCTTTGGGGCGCTACAGCAGGCGGTTAACCAACTCCAGGGCGCAATTGCGCAAACGCCAGGGATGGGGTTCCCAATCAGCAGCTATCAGTCCAACGTGCCGCAGTTGGATGCTGAAGTTGATCGGCTGAGGGCTAAAGCTCAGGGCGTGCCGTTGACCGAGTTGTTCGACACCCTGCAGACCTATCTGGGCTCGACCTATGTCAATGACTTTAATCGCTTCGGCCGAACTTGGCAGGTAATAGCCCAGGCGGACGCCCCTTATCGAACCAGCGTGGAAGATATTGCCCGGCTGCGTACCCGTAATGACCAGGGGGAGATGGTACCCATCGGCACGATGGTCGATATCACGCAAACCTTCGGCCCAGACCCGGTATTGCGCTACAACGGCTATCCGGCGGCGGACTTGGCGGGGGAGTTTGACCCACGGGTGCTCTCCTCCGCCCAGGCGATGGACGCTATCAACGCCCTGGCGGAAGAGCTGCTGCCCCCAGGCATGGCGCTTGAATGGACTGACCTGAGCTACCAGCAGTCCACCCAGGGAAATGCGGCGCTGGTGGTCTTCCCGCTCTCGATCCTGCTGGTATTTCTGGTGTTAGCGGCGCTTTACGAGAGCTGGACGCTACCGCTGGCGGTGATTCTCATCGTGCCCATGTCGATGCTGGCGGCGCTGATCGGCGTCTGGTTTGGCGGGGGTGATAACAACATCTTCGTGCAGGTGGGGCTGGTGGTGTTGATTGGGCTGGCGTGTAAGAACGCGATCCTGATCGTCGAATTTGCCCGTGAGCTGGAACTGCAGGGCATGAGTGTCGTGGATGCGGCCCTGGAAGCCTGTCGGTTAAGACTGCGGCCTATCATCATGACCTCGATTGCCTTTACGGCTGCCGTGTTGCCTTCGGTGGTTGCTACAGGAGCGGGGGCAGAAGTGAGGGCTGCCCTGGGTACCGCGGTGTTTGCCGGTATGATCGGCGTGACGCTATTTGGCTTGTTTCTGACCCCGGTGTTCTATGTAGCGCTGCGTAAGCTGGCTGGCCCTTTGACCAGTCATCACGCTTCAACTCTGAACAGTGAAGACGACGCTGACCAAGGAAAATTGCCTGTCTCAAGCTAACTAAGCTCGTTCTAATATGTAAGGGTTATCGTTAGTGGTGGGTTGAAAATCAGGTTATAGATTGAAAGTGCATGGTAAGCCCCGCAGAAAAATGCGGGGCTTACGCTGGTTTGGCTATTATAGTTAAAGGATATTCAAGCAAGCACTGGAGGCAACTATGCTGCTTAAAGGATCATGCCATTGCCAGGCCGTGACATTCAGCGTGAAGTCACAACATCCCTATCCTTTCAATCGTTGTTACTGCTCTATCTGCCGGAAAACGGCGGGCGGGGGTGGCTATGCCATCAATCTCAGCGGCGATAGCAAAACGCTCAACGTTAGTGGCGAAGAGCATATTACCGTCTATCGCGCCTTCATTAAGGGCGAGCAGAGCACTGGAGAACGGCATTTCTGCAAGCATTGCGCCTCGTCACTGTGGGTTTATGACCCCGACTGGCCAGAGCTTGTACACCCTTTCGCTTCGGCGATTGATTCGGACTTACCAACACCGCCCAAGCGGACGCACATGATGCTGGGAAGCCGAGCGGATTGGGTTGAGGTTAATGGGCAGTTCCAAGACAAATGCTTTGATGAGTATCCGGATGAAAGCCTGGCCGAGTGGCACCAGCGGCTAGGGTTGGAGCGATAGCGTCACTCGCTCCGTTTTGATTTTCGGTACAGCCACCATACATCAAACCCAAATGAATACATCAATGGAATCAAGGCGCTAATGGCAAGTAGACTGGCAATGAGATGAGAGGTGAGTGGGGTTAACGCCAGCAGTAGCGCCACTACTTGCCAGACGCAAACAGCCTTGCGACGAAAACTCTCAAACAGCGGCTTGGAAAGCCATGCAAACTGCCAACTGGCAGCCACGAAAAGGTAGCGCATACCGCCAATCATCAGCACCCAAAGACCTAAAGACTCCAGCCTTAGCAAACCCGCACAAAGCAGCAAAATCAGCAGGGCATCCAGCTCCATATCAAAGCGCGCGCCGAACAGTGAGTGGCTTTTGGTGCGCCTGGCAATCCAGCCATCAACGCCATCCAGCAGCAGGGCGATCACTGCAATGGCCAGCCACTGCCAGATGGCCTCCACAAATGCATTGGCGGCAAGTGCGCCTGCCACCAGCGCCACCAAGACCGATCGGCCCAACGTCACCCGGTTAGCCCAGCCCAGTGAACCGTAGGGCCAAAACAGAATAACCATGGCGGATATAAACATGTAGAAGCCATAGGCCACCCACCAATTCGCCGGGCCAGCCATTAAAAGCGGTAAGCATTTGCCCACTGCGAATAGCAACAAGCCGCCCAGCACTAGCTCTGTGGCGCTATAAAGTCGTTTTGGTAATGCGTATGACCTGGCGTTTGAAAAAAAGCGGCATGGTGGCTCACGAAGCGGCGTCGCTGTCCGCAGTTGAAATAAATGATGCAACTATTTTTATATGTACCATTCTTGTAGAAGAAGGTAGGGTTGTCCATATGATCAAGAAAATAGGCTAACTAGTTTCAAGTATTGCCAATAGTTAATCGAATATTTTCTTTTCAACCGCTACGCTGAAGATGGTGAGCCATTGAAAACTGTTTTCCATAAGCCAGTTCAGTACATGGTCAGCGCATTTGGCAAGGGGCCGAGTCACGTAACGTGCGACTCAGCTTCGCTTGTCGGGGCATTAGTCCCCATTTGCGGGACAATGGTGCCACGTCATATTCAACGGAATGAAAAAGAGCTCGGATTATGTGGGCTCGTAACGAAAAGGAACGCTTATGTCGGCACCTGACGACGTTGGCAAACACTGCTGCGTTAGTACACAAACTACCGCCACTGCCTTTTGGGTGACCAGCCCAGCCAAAGGCGAGCTGCGGCGTGAACAGCTTGCAACGCCCGCTCAAGATGAGGTGCTGATACGCACCTTGTACAGCGGCGTTAGCCGTGGCACCGAATCGCTGGTGTTTAATGGGCGCGTGCCTGAAAGCGAGTTTTCACGCATGCGTGCTCCCTTTCAGTCTGGTGAGTTTCCCGCGCCGGTCAAATACGGCTACTGCAGCGTTGGCTGCATTGAAAAAGGGCCAGATGCGCTCTTGAATAAAACCGTTTTTTGCCTTTTTCCCCATCAAGATCGCTATGTTGTGCCTGCTTCTGCGGTGCTGGAAGTGCCCGATGAGGTGCCCGCAAAACGCGCTGTTCTAGCCGCCAATATGGAAACGGCCATTAACGGGGTTTGGGACGCAGAGCCCATGCTGGGCGAGCGGATTTGCGTGATTGGCGCAGGCGTCGTCGGGGCGTTAGTGGCCTACTTGTGCGGCCAGGTGCCCGGCGTCGACGTGCATTTGGTCGATATCAACCCAGAGCGTCGTAAACTGGCCGAACAGCTAGGCGTCGCTTTTGCAACGCCAGAACAAGCTCCCCATGACCAAGATTGCGTGATCCACGCCAGCGGCCAGTCGGCTGGCTTGCGCCAAGCCCTTGAGTTAGTCGGCAGCGAAGGGCGCATTGTCGAAATGAGCTGGTTTGGCGAGGGAGATGTCACTATTCCATTAGGCGGCGCTTTTCACTCCCAGCGGCTAACGCTCAAGGCTAGCCAAGTGGGCCAACTGCCCCCCAAACTTCGCCCTCGTTGGGACTATCAGCGACGTCTTCGCTTAGCGCTGAGCCTACTGGTGGATGCGCGGTTAGACGCCCTTATCAGCGGTGAAAGCGATTTTACACAGCTACCTACAGTGGCCAATACGCTGTTTGGCCGCGGCAGCGTGGAGCTTTGCCATCGGCTGCGATATGTCCATTAACGTATGTTGTTAACTATTTAATCAGGAGCTTTTATGTTTCGTTTATGTGTCCGTGACCACTTTATGATCGCCCATAGTTTTAACGGTGAAATCTTTGGCCCCGCCCAGCGTACCCATGGTGCCACCTATGTGGTGGATGTGGTTTTTCAGCGCCCTGAGCTGGATGAGGATGGCTTGGTGATCGATATTGGCCTTGCCAGTGAAACGGTGAAAGAAGTGTTGGCTGGCTACAACTTCCAAAACCTGGATGAGGTTAGTGAATTCAAGGGTAAAAACACCACCACCGAGTTTATGGCGAAGGTGATTTTTGATCAGCTCGCCAAGGCGATTGGTGAGGGCAAAATGGGTATCACCGCCAAAGGTATCAGCCATATGGAGATCAAACTGCATGAATCTCATGTGGCCTGGGCAAGCTATGAAGGCGCGCTATGAGTAAGCGGTTCACCTTAATGGTTGCCGGTGACCCCGCTCAGCGTACCGGCGGCTATATCTACGATGCGCATATTGTCTCGGCCTTGCGTGATCAGGGTTGGGAGATTGACGTTGTAGGGCTAGCGGGTCGTTTCCCTGATGCTGATACCGCAGCGGCAGCCGCGCTTGCCCAGGCGCTTGAGTCACTTCCCGACCATGCCGCAGCGGTGATTGATGGTTTGGCCATGGGCGCACTGCCTGAAGTAGTCGCACAGCATGCAGAACGGCTGGACATTACCGCGCTGCTGCACCACCCCTTAGGCGATGAGCTAGGCCTTAACGAGGCCGAACAGCAGCGTTTTCATCGCAGTGAATTAACGGCGCTTGCCCCTGTGGCGCGCATTATTGTCACCAGCCACTTTACTGCCCGGCGCTTGCCGGAGCTGGCGACCCAATACGCCATGCCGCTCAATGCCAGTATCACCGTAGTAGAGCCGGGCGTGGCCCAAGCACCGATTAGCCCGGAATTAGAGCCAGGTGAAACGCTACGCCTGCTGTGTGTGGCAACGCTAACGCCGCGTAAAGGGCAGGATATTCTTGTTCAAGCGCTGGCAGGGGTGGCCGGTAATCACTGGCGGTGTGACTGCTATGGTGGCGCGCGAGACGCAGCGTTCACCCAGCGTGTGCAGCAACTGATTGAACAGAATGACTTGCAAGGCTGTGTACAGCTTCACGGCGAGTGCGATAGCGAAACGCTGGAAGCGGCCTATCGCCACGCTCACGCGCTGGTGCTGCCTTCCTGGTACGAAGGCTATGGCATGGTGGTTACCGAGGCCCTGGCCCATGGCCTGCCGGTGATTACCACTACCGGCGGCGCACTGCGCGATACCTTGCCCATAGGCGCTGGGTTAGGTGTTGAACCGGGCGATAGTGGCGCCCTTCATGAGGCCTTGAACCGCTTTTGTAATGATGCCGAACTGCGCGATCAGCTGCGCCAAGGGGCTGTACAGGCCCGCGGCCAGTTGATTAATTGGTCGGCGGCAGGCGCCGCCTTCGCTGCCGCGTTGGAAACACAGGGCAGTGCGCCCAGTGATTCTCCCAACAGTTCGACCAGTCTAAGCGCAGGAAGTCAGTTTGAGTCTGATTGGCTGACCCTGCGTGAGGCCGCTGATTTTGCTTCACGCAGCCAACGACTGGCTAAGTTCGCCGCTGAGTGGTTGGGCGCGCATAGCCCGGCACCGCTAATAGCGGACCTTGGCTGTGGCCGAGGTAGCAACATGCGCTTTCTCGCCCCGCGTCTGGAGGGCCACCAGCGCTGGGAGTTAATCGATCACGACGCTATTTTGTTGGCCCAGGCGCGCCAGCGTGCCGCCGGGCTCAGCGATATGAATGGTCATCCAGTGGCCGTTGAGACGCACTGTGTTTCACTGGAGCCGATTGCCGATGTGCCGCTGGGCGATGCGCACCTGGTGACGGCGTCGGCGCTGCTTGATCTGGTCTCTCAGCAGTGGATTGATGCCTTGGTGAGTCGCTGTGCAGAGCATCAGCAAGCGCTATTGATAGCCTTAAGCGTGACCGGAGAGTGGCGCTTTATTGATTCCCAGGGCGAGCCAGTGCTGGACGATGAAGACCACTGGCTGCTGGCCATGTTCATTGCTCATCAGCAGCGTGATAAAGGCTTGGGTGACGCGCTGGGCGGTCAGGCTCATGAGGCATTAGTGGCGGCGCTTGAGAAGGCCAATTACCGCGTTGAGCAGGACGAAACCCCCTGGCAGCTAGCCGCAGGTAGCCAAGACCAGCAGCCGTTGATGATGGCGCTGCTTGAGGGGTGGGCCGAGGCGGCGACCGAGCAAGCCCCCGAATCCGCGGCGCGAATTGCTACCTGGCTGCAGCAGCGCCAGCAGGCCGTGGCAAATGGCGAGCTAGGTGTTTGGGTAGGGCACCGTGACCTATTCGCTACGCCGCTGCTTACAGCGCCCCAGGAAGAGGTCTGAGCCTATGGGGCTTGATAGGGGGCTAATTACCCAAATCCGCACTGGTTTTCAAAAGCTGGGTTTTCAAAAGCTGGTTTTACACAAACTAGGCTTACAAAACCCATGGCTACGTCGCGCAGTTATTAGTGCCGCGTTACTAGGTGCGGTGGCGCTGTGGGTCGAGCCTCAGGCCATTATGGCGGAGGTGCAGCGCTTCTCCGCCGGGTGGGTAGTGCTGGCGTTAGTTATCAGCACCCTGCAAATCATGCTGTGTGCATGGCGTTGGAAGTTTACCGCCGGGCTGATTGATGTGCCGCTGCGGTTTGCTTACGCCCTGCGTGAGTACTATTTGGCGTTGTTAGTGAATCAACTGTTGCCCGGTGGCGTATTAGGCGATGCCGGGCGGGCGCATCGCCATGCTACTCAAGCGCAATCCCGCGGTCGTGCATGGCGGGCGGTGATTATTGAGCGGGCCTCGGGGCAGGTGGCGGTGGGCGTGCTAACGCTGACGGCGCTACTGCTGTCACCACTCTGGCATGCCGCACTGGGTGTCTCCGTGCTCACTGCGATTGGATTAGGCGTAGTGGCCGCTCTGGCGGCGGTTATCGCCAGTGGCCTGGTGCTACGCCAGCGCATAAGCCATTGGTTGCCGCACTGGTGCCAAGCCCTTGCTCGCGATGTACGGCGTGGCCTGTTGCGGCGCGGTGTGTGGTTCCAGCAGTTGCTGTCGTCGCTGGCGATAGTGATTAGTTACGGCCTGGTAATGGTGTGCGCAGCGCGGGCAATTGGCGTTGAGCTGCCGGCGCTGCAAGTGCTGGCGCTGACACCGGTATTGCTACTGGCGATGCTGATTCCGTTTTCTGTGGCGGGCTGGGGCTTGCGTGAAGGGGCCGCCGCTGGTGTCTGGGCACTGGTAGGCCTGCCACCCGCCCAAGGGGTGGCGGTATCATTGGCTTACGGTGTGCTAGTGCTATTGGCGAGCCTACCGGGCATCTGGGTCGCACTGAGCCGTCGTGATAAAGCGCAGCCTTCAAGCAGTGGCGTCCCGCAGTCGCATGTCGAACAACGTGTCGTCACCGCAGCGGAACGCGCGGGTGGGCGGACGCAGAGCACTCTCAAGCGTCTCGATGGGTGTCATTTGAAGCCCTGGCCTGCCCGAGCCGATCAGCATAGGCGCGACCAGCAGATGCAGGCGGTCAACGGCTCCTGCTTCGATAAACTGAGACACCGTGATGCCGCCGCCTTCAATCAACACGCGGGGCAAGCCTTTCTCGGCCAGCAGGGCAATGACATCGTCAGGGTTGAACTGGCCGCTGGCTTTCAGCGGCAGTACGCAGCGCTGAACGTGGGAAGGGTTGGTGGCTTCCGCTACCCCAGGCCCAACGATCAGCAGCGTCGGCGCGCAGCCGTTGTGCAGCAGCGCCAAGTCGTTAGGAATGCGGCCTCGTGGGTCAAGCACCACCCGCGTCGGGTTATGGCCACTAACGTGGCGCACGGTCAACTGGGGATTGTCGGCACTGGCAGTCCCTGCACCGACCACCACCGCGTCGACCAGGGCACGCAGGCGGTGCAGGTGAACCAAGCTTTCATGACCGTTGATGTAGTGGGAGTGGCCGCTTTCCGTTGCAATGCGGCCATCCAGACTTTGACCCAGTTGCGCCACTACCCAGGCTGGGCGACTGGCCAGAGGCGTCAGGCAGTCGAGCAGCTCACGCGCCTCACGGGTGACGGCCTGAGCCGCTTGCCACTCGCCGGTTGGCGTCAAGGAGATCGCCACATCGCAAGGGCGCCGATGACGCAGTGCCGACAGCCATTCCCAGGCTTCGGGCAGCGCAATATCGTCGCTAGAGTTTACAACACCGCTATTAACACCAGTATTGACATGGGAGTCGGGCATGACGCCTCCGCGCTAAAAAAACCGCTTCATAATGCGGGCGCTACTTGGGTAAGAGCAAGTAGTTCAGAACAAGTAGTTAACAGCACTTTGTTCAGCGCAAGCGCGTACATCCCCCACGCCAGGAAGCCAGGAGGCCTACATGTACCAGATTGAACGAGCTATTTTCGATATCCGTCGTGGATTGCCAGTGGTGGTGAATGCCGGTGAGCAGCGTCTGCTAGTGCAGGCGTTGGAAGGCAGTGATTCAGTCGAAGCCCTTGCCCGGTTAGCAGGCGAGCGGCCTTCGCTGGTGCTTACCCGTCACCGCCTGGCAGCCATGGGTGTCACGTTGACCGCTGAAGCCGCCAGCTTGCCGTTAGCAGCCAACATCAGCACGAACGAGCTGCATGGTTTAGCGACCGCGGAGACGTTTTCGCAGCCTGCGGGTGGGCTTTTAAGCGGTTTAAAATCAGCCGGTCTCGCCGAGCTAGGGGCTGTGACTCTGATGCGTCGCGCCCTGTTAATCCCGGCCGCGCTATGTGCTTTTGTCAGTAAAGAGGCCGCTGCGAACGTAGAGCAGCAGCTAACAGAAGGGCGACTGCTGGAAGTCACCGCTAAAGACGCTGTGCAGTGCTTAGCGGGTGCGCCAGGTATGCTCAAGCGCGTTAGCGAAGCGCATATTCCCCTGGAAGATGCGGCCAACAGTCGCTTTGTGCTTTTCCGTGAGCCGGATGGTCTGCGCGAGCACGTTGCGGTGGTGATCGGCAAACCGGAAAGCTGGGAAAGTGCTGTGCCACTGCGCCTGCATTCAGCGTGTTTAACCGGTGACCTATTTGGCAGCCTGCGCTGCGATTGCGGTGAGCAGCTACGCAACGCGGTCGCGGATATCCAGGGTATGGGCGGCGGCGTGCTGCTCTATTTGGCGCAAGAGGGGCGGGGCATTGGCCTGGCCAATAAGCTGCGCGCTTACACCTTGCAGGATGGCGGCTTGGATACTGTGGACGCTGACCAAGTGCTCGGCTTTGGTGACGATGAGCGTCAGTATGCGGTAGCGGTGGATATGCTTAACGCACTCGATATCGATCAGGTGCAGCTGCTGACCAATAACCCGCTGAAGATGGAAGCGCTGCGCCAGGGCGGTATTGAAGTTGTCTCACGCCAGGCGCTGTATGGCAGCGTTACCGATCACAACCAGCGCTATTTGAATGCCAAGGCTACCCGTGGTGGGCACCTGTTGGAAGACGTGCTCAGCGGGCAGCGCTAAAGCGTATCCAGCGGCGGTAGGTGGGCGGTTTCCGTTACCACCGCCGCTAGCTGGCGAGCATAGTGTATCACCAGCCGCTCGCCTAATTCGGCGCTGGCGTGGCTGGCATCCCCGGCGACGCCATGGGCGCTTAAATCTTCCGCTAACCAGGCAAACGCTGCCGATCCCTCTGCACTCACTAAGTCATCTCCTCGAGGCGCCGCGGGCGGTGTGGCTTGATAGTTATCCAGATGAACCAGCGCAGGCGCTAAATAGCGCATCATCGCGGTTTCGAGCAGCCCACCGTGTAATCCATAACGCAGCTCATTAGCCTCAATGGCGCCTTCCAGTGGGGGGAGTCGTGTGTAAGTGGCTTTGACCACACGCATCCCGTGGCGCCGCCGGAGGGTTAGTCCGGCTAAATCCATCACCGCTTTATTTCCGCCGTGGCTGTTAAGCAGCACCAGCCGACGAATGCCGGCGCGGGCTAAGCTGTCGCCATACGCTTCTAGGGTGGCAATGGCCAGCGGCGCTGGCAGGCTAAGCGTGCCGGGAAAGCTGGCGTGCTCATCGCTAGCGCCGACGGCTATGGCGGGCAGGCAGATCACATTCAGGTTCGGATCCAGCTCCTCAAGCATAGCGGCTTGCAGGCCTTCTCCAATAGTGAGGTCAGTGGCCAAGGGGAGGTGGGTGCCGTGTTGCTCAATGGCACCGAGTACCAGCACTGCTACCGGATCGCACTGGGCGAACTCGGTTAACTGGGGTGCGGTGAGCGTTTGCCAATGGTAAATCATGAAATGAAACGCCTTTAGGGTTTAAACACACTTCTGAAGTAGCTGATGATCCGAGCGGCAGGCGTAAAGATCGCCTGAGGGGAGCTCTTCAGCGCCAGTAGTGAGCCATTCGGTAATGGCCTGCGGAGTTTGCCACTCGGTCCAGCGGAAATGGCGCTGCTCGCCAGCCACCACGTTGTAACGATACTCGCCAAGGCGACTTAAATGGCTGACGCAAGCGTGGTTAACCTCTAACGCCCCAGATACAAACTCTACCGAAAGTGCGGCTACAGGGCGGCTTAGGCCCGCCAGCACCTCTGCTTCAAAGCCCTCAACGTCAATCTTGATGAAGCTCGGCTCGCCATACTCCTCAATTAAGATATCCAGCGTGGTAACCGGTACCCGCAAACGCTGCTCCCAGCGCACCTGGCTAAAGCCTGCATTGCGCTCGCCAATCTGCTCCCGCCACTCGGTGGCAAGGGTTGATAGTGTCGGGTTACCGGGGCTGATAGCGATCTCGGCGAAGCCCGCCGTTGGGCCAGCCGCCATGGGTAGCAGCGTGATGCTGGTGGGCTTAACCAATCGCTTAAACCATTTAGCGAGATCAGGCTGTGGCTCGAGCGCGACCACGTTAGCGCCCAGTGCATGAAAGGCCGCGCTGCGGTCACCTAAATGAGCGCCAATATCAAACGCGACGGCACCGGGCCGAATAAACGGTTGATAAAGTCGCTTGAGCCCACGCTGGCGCCCCGGCCGCCAATAAATAAACAGCGAACGGGCAAGCCCGCCCACGCTACGCAGCCGTTGTAGCGCCATGTGCCGCATTAACTGGACTCCTGAATATCTTTATTCGGCATCGGGATACCACACGTAATTCCAGGTTTCGCTAATCGGTTCGCCGTTTAACGTGAGTCTAAGGCGAACATCGCTGGGTTGATCGTTAGCGGGCACCCGGAAGCTCGCCCGCCAGCCATTATTAGGCAGCGCGGTGACCTGGGGCAGCAGTACCTCGCCTAGTTGGGCGCTGATGTCTAACTCGACGGGTTGGTCCGCAGCGATATCATCTAGCGCGCCTCTTTGGAAATCGACAATAAATTGACGCTGCTCGCTAACCGCTAAATCCGTTTGCCCGGGCCCCGCAGCGTTGCCATGGCGGGTGCGGATCGCACGCCCCAAGGTATGTGCTTCTGGCTGAGTATTGAGAGTATGGGTAAGGTAGTGGAGGCGACGGGATTCGCCAGCATCCAGTACATCATCTGCTACCCAGTAGGCAACGATATTGTCGTGAGTTTCATCGGGGGTAGGAATTTCCACAAGTTCTACGTGGCCTGGGCCCCACTCATCCAACGGAACCACCCACTGGCTTGGACGCCGATGGTATTGAGCTTCGGTATCCAGATAACGGTTAAAGTCACGCTCTCGCTGCATCAAACCAAAGCCCTGAGGGGAGCTATCCGTAAACGTTGAGGTACGCAAGTGCTCCGGGTTGGATAACGGGCGCCAGACCCACTCGCCGTTACCGTTGTGCATTAATAGGCCGTCTGAGTCGTGTACTTGAGGGCGGAAGTCGTCCGGGCGCTGGCGGCTTGCTTCACCGTAGGTGAACATGCTGGTAAGCGGTGCGATGCCAAGCTTGGCAATATCTTCCCGGGCAAACAGTTGGGCTTCTACTTCAACCTCAGTATCTTCGCCGGGCTGGATGACAAAGCGATAAGCGCCGCTGACGGAGGGGCTGTCCATCAGCGCTAACAGCTCAATCTGTTCGGCATTTGCATCGGGTTTATACATCCAGAATTCGCGAAACGCCGGAAACTCTTCGCCATCGGGCGAGGCGGTGTCGATCGCCAGCCCGCGGGTGGATAGTCCGTATGCCTGGTCGCGGCCCACAATACGGAAGTAGCTGGCGCCGAGAAAAACGGCAAACTCGTCAGCGTACTCTTCATTGTTGAGTGGGTAGTGGAGACGAAATCCGGCGTGATCACTACCGGATAAGTCGTACTCTTTCAGCTTTTCGGCATTGCCATCATAGGAGTAGTCTTGTGCCGAAAAGGGGAGCGGGGTGGCCGTATCGTTTTCAATCACATTTAGCGCAACCGGTGTTTGAAACAGAAAGCCGCTGTGAAATAGCTGGAGGCTAAACGGGCTTTCATCTTTCCAATAGGCGTGGTCGGGATCAAAGCGAATTTGCCGGTAGGTATCGTAACTGAGCTCACGAAGTGCCTCAGGCAGTGATTCTTCGGGGGCTTGATAAGGCGCTTCAGCCAGCTGCTGGGCGCGCTCAATGACCGCATTGAAGTGTTTGTCGTCTTCAGCAAAGGCGGTAGAAACAATCATCGAACAGCCAAGTAAAACCATCCACCGACCAGCATGTCCTTTATTGACATGCCCTCTGTTGAAATAGTTAGTGAAATAGTTAGTGGAATCGTTGAAACGCATGGGCGAAACCCTTTCGAGTGAAGACCTGCTAAACGCATGGCAATAGGCCAGGCAAAGCGTGAAATTTTTACACAAAAACTATACGATTGAGCGCAACAGTACATGATTGTTGCGTTTTTAAGCAGCCTTACTCCTTGCTCTTTAGTCTTGAAAACTGATTTAGCCTCTCTTCAGGGCTGAGTGCTGACGGGTCTTAGCTAACACGCTACCTAAGACACTGTAAGCTAAAGGAGGTACAAATGAGAATGCGATGAGTCGATTATTATTAACGTTAGTCATGCTAAATTTCCTGCTCATCGCGCCCCTTTGGTGGCGTTTTGGAGAGATGGGGACTCACTTGATCGCCTGGGAGGCGTTTATCATTGCCCCCCTTATGCTGCTGCTTCCGCTCGGCAACGTTCGCCGCCTTGTGGGCATTGGGCTCGTCAGTTGGATCATGCTGGCAACCGCCGCTAACGTAGGCACGGCCGCGACACATATGGCGTTTGCCCGCTCACTCAATCTCTACCTCGATCTTCCATTGCTGCGCTCCGTTTATCACCTGCTAGTCGGTAATGTTGGCCAGTTTTTGGCAGTCTGCGCCATGCTGGCGGGTGTTGCTTTGCTACTTGGCATCACCCTGGCGTTAATCCGTCTGCTAATTCCCCCCGTTAGTTACACGCTCAAACGGCTTCCCGGTATAGCAGCATTTATGCTGTTGATCGTTGCCACCATTAGCGCTGCGCTTGAACTTAACGGTGTGCGGTGGGTGGATAGTGCTAGGTTGCCGATGGTGAACAGCACACGTTTTCAGTGGCAGCAAATTACCGATACCCACGCCGCACGCCTTGCCTTTACCGCACAGTTGGAGGCTGCGCCGTTAGAGCGTCAGACGCTGCCAGGGCTCGAAGGGCGTAATGTATTGCTGACCTTTATTGAGTCTTACGGCGTCTCGGCACTGGATGACCCACGTTATGCGGATATTTTGCTGCCTACTCTGGCCGATATGGAGCAGCGCCTATCCGCGCGTGACCTCCACGTGGTGTCGGGGTTATTGGAATCGCCGATCCGTGGCGGACAGTCTTGGTTGGCTCACGCAACGGCGCTAAGCGGGCGGTGGATCGATAACCAGCTGTGGTATCAACTGATGCTAGACAGCGGCCACTCTACGTTGATCGACGATTTCAGCGCCACCGGGCAGCGAACGTTGGCGATAATGCCCGCTATTACCCTGGCATGGCCGGAAGGCGAGGCCTACGGTTTCGATGAGATTGCCGCTGCCGAAGATATCGATTACGCCGGGCCAGCGCTCAACTGGGTGACCATGCCCGATCAATTTACCCTCGACTACACACAACGCCATTTAATCGGCGACTCTCCACTGTTTGCCCAGCTGGCGCTGATCTCCAGTCACGCCCCTTGGACGCCCATTCTGCCTGTATTGGATGATTGGTCATCCATCGGTGATGGGCGCATTTTTGCGCCTTGGGAAAGGGCCGGGGATCCACCGGAAGTTCTGTGGCAGGACATTGAGCGGATTCGCGAACATTATGCTTGGTCGGTGGACTACGCTGTTAAGGTAACGGGACGCTGGGCTGAGCGCGTAGTGGACGACAACACGCTATTGATAGTGCTTGGCGATCATCAGGCGGCGCCATTAATTACCGGTGATGACGCCAGTGGGGCAGTGCCGGTGCATATTATCAGTGGAGATCCCGCGCTATTGGCACCGTTTATGGCACGTGGCTTTGTAGCGGGAACTCGGCCAGCGCTTAGCCAAGCGCCAAACGCCCCCAGAATGAGCCAACTGCGCCACTGGCTGCAGGAGGATTTTGGCGAGCTAGCAGATGATGCAGACACTCGCCCGGATACAAGGACGACCACAAGGACGCAGCAATGATTCAGCCAGTGATTTTAAGCGGCGGTAGCGGCACGCGGCTTTGGCCGCTCTCGCGAGAGCAGATGCCTAAACAGTTTTTGCGCTTAACCTCTTCTCAAAGCTTGCTGCAGCAAACCCTCAGCCGCCTAGTTGGATTAACCGACACAACCCCCATGCTGATGGGCCACCATAGCCACCGCTTTTTGATGGCCGAGCAGCTGCGTGAAATCGAGCAAGATGCCACCATCGTGCTCGAACCCGAAGGTCGTAATACCGCCCCGGCCATTGCCTGTGCGGCGCTGCTGGCCCGCCACGCTGGTGAAGACCCGCTGCTGTTAGTGCTTCCCGCAGACCATGCCATTGGGGATGTTCCAGCGTTCCAGCACAGCGTTACAGTCGCTGCGCCGTTGGCCGAAGCGGGATACCTGGTCACTTTTGGGGTAGTCCCGACGCAGCCTGAAACGGGGTACGGCTATATTGCCTGCGGCGAGCCACTGGAAGGCGGCCATCATCTTGCGGCCTTTATTGAAAAGCCGGACGCCCAGCGTGCTGGAGCGTTAGTCGAGAGCGGCGATTACCTATGGAACAGCGGTATGTTCTTGCTGCGCGCATCAAGTTATCTGGAACAATTACAGCGGCTACAGCCGACAATGCTGGAAGCCTGCGAGGAAGCGGTTAGCAGCGCACACCGCGACTTGGATTTTCTACGCTTGGGCGAAGCAGCGTTTAGCCGGTGCCTCGCTGACTCCATCGACTATGCCGTGATGGAGCATTGTGATCGCGCCGCCGTGGTGCCTTTGGCCGCCGCGTGGAGTGATATCGGCAGTTTTGATGCGCTATGGGCTACCGTCGAACCTGATGTAGCGGGCAACGCAGCCAAAGGCGATACGTGGTTGTCCGATACGCAGGATTCGCTGGTATTTGCCGAGCACCGCCTCGTGGCCACGCTGGGCGTGCAAAATCTAATCGTAGTGGAGACATCAGACAGCGTTCTGGTGGCCCACCGTGATCAGGCGCAGCAGGTCAAACAGCTGGTGGCTTCACTTTCAAAGGCAGGGCGCAGCGAGCCCTGCTCGGCACCTCAGGTGCAGCGCCCTTGGGGCAGCTTTCAGGCGATGGACAGTGGTGAGCGCTATCAGGTCAAACACATTACCGTGAAGCCGGGCGGGCGGCTATCGCTGCAGCGCCATCATCACCGCGCTGAGCACTGGATTGTGGTAAGAGGCACTGCGCAGGTAACGCTTGAGGAGCGAAGCTTCCTGGTAAGTGAAAATCAGTCGACCTATATTCCCATTGGCGCGCTGCATCGCCTGGAGAATACCGGCAAGATTCCTCTTGAACTGATTGAAGTGCAGTCGGGAAGCTATCTGGGTGAAGACGATATCGAGCGCTTGGATGACGTTTACGCCCGACATAACAACGAATAACGGCTGCGCTTACCAGAGCCAGCTGGCAGGGCGCGCTGGTGGTCGGCCTTTGCGTACATCGACCCAGCCGAGTACACAGCGCACGCCCAGCCAAACGGCCAACAGCGGCCAGAGCAGGGTGCCAACGATGAAAATGCTAAGCACAAAGGCGATGCAGGCGTACAGGGTGCCGATCCAGAAAGTGCGGATTAGGTAACGGTAGTGCGGCTGCAGCCATTGAGCGGCGTCTTTGCGGTAGACGTAAGCAATCACGACGCCAATCAGTAGGGTGATGTTAGCGGTGACGATGCCCGCCAGGTAAAGCGCGTAAATAATCTGTGGTGGGCGTGTTTCATCACCAGGCAGTTCTTTTTGCATTATCAGTCAGCTCTTGTTAATAAAGTCGGAAGTCGCGGAAGTTGGCTAGATTCTGCTGCTCTTGTACCACTTTGCGATAGCGCTTGTACTCCCACTGATACTGCGCGGCGTCCAGACCAATCGCGGCCTCGACACTGGCATTCACCCCCGTGGCAGACTGCACATCATCATCGCTATAGACGCGCTCATCGGCTTCCAGAAAATGAATTTCAAACCCTTTGCCAGGTACCCGCAGCGCCACGCCGGTGACCACCCTTGCCTGGGTACGGGCGACCAGTTTCGGCAGCAGTGTGGCGGTATAGGCGTCGCGGCCAAAGAAGGGGGCGAAAACGCCGCTGCCCCAGTCGGGCTCTTGGTCGGGCAGTATGCCAATCGCTTCACTGCGTTTAAGCGCTTTAAGCAGTGCCGCCACCCCGCGGGGGTTGGTGGGCACCAGGCTCGCCCCCATACGCTCGCGGCCATGACGAATCACCGGATCAAGATCGATGATTTTGGGTGGCTCATACATGGCAGTGAACGGAAAGTGGCTGGATAGCCAGAAGTTAAGCACTTCCCAATTGCCAAAGTGCGGGGCGAGTACAATCACGCCGCGGCCATCGGTGCGGGCGTTATCGAGTTTGTCGCGGCCAAATACCGCTAAAATGCTGGCGTCTACTTTATGCGGTTCCGCCATCCAGGCATGGCCCAGCTCTAACATCGTGGCCGTTGAGTGGCGCAGGCTATGCTGGGCAAGGGTTTTACGTTCAGCGGTAGAGAGGTCGGGATAAACGACAGACAGATTACGCTCGGTTACCCAGCGCTCGCGTTTATTGGTGCGGTAGACCAGCGGCCCCAGCGCCGAGGAAACGCGCCATAGGCGTGTGAGCGGCCAACGTGAAAGCTGACGCCACAGCCAACTGATGGCGCTGGCCTTGGTGAAGCCCCCGCTGGTGGGGCCCGTTTGTTGCGTCATATCTAAAACAGCCAGGAATCTACGTTGGAGGGGGCGCGTTTCTCTTGCAGCCCTTTGAAGCCTTTAACGCAGCGGATAATCAGCCAAACGGCAAGCGCCAGTAGCAGCGGGAAACCGATCAGTATAAAGGTCAATATCGAAAACACGATACCGTAGACCAAGCCAATCCAGAACGTCCGAATCTGATAGCGGTAGTGCTCGTCTAACCACGTGGGCCCTTTGCCTTTATACACATAGGCGATGACCACACCAATAATCGACGTAAAGCCGAGGATAAAACTGGCCAGGTAGAGCGCGTAGATCACCATCGCCATCGTGGTGTCGGGCTGATGGCTTTGCTCTTTGCTGACAACGTCGCCTTCTAGGGGCGCCTCATTGGCATTATCTCGCATAACGTTTCCTTTCGATAAATCCGTATCAGAGCTGAATCAGCGTTGCTCAAGCGCTCTATGATAGCGTGCGCTAAGTGCCTTATCACTAAGGGCAACTGGGCGTTAACGCGCCGCGGGGCGGCATATTTCCAGCAGGTTGCCGTCCGGGTCGCGCAGGTAGATGGACTCGATGGGCCCATTCGCGCCTTGGCGAGCAACGGGGCCTAGCTCAACGTCAATTGCCAGCGCCTCTAAGTGCTGTTTGAATTCATCCAGAGGCAATTGGCAACGCAGGCATAAATCCAGACTGCCCGGCGTGGGGGTCGCTGAGATAGGGGCGATGTCGGTATCGGTTTGATGTAGGCGTAGCGCCGTATCACCGAGCATTAAATCGACCCGTTGAGCATCGCGATAACGTACGTCTAAGCCTAATACCCGTGAGTAAAAATCGACGGCGCGACCCATGTCGGTCACGGTGACTACAAGATGATCCAGACCTGATAGCATGCCACTTTCCTTAAACATAACGATAAGCCAGAGAATACGATGATGCGCCGCTGTCCGCTCTGCGCGGAATCCACTATTGCGCTATACCACCGGGATCGGCGTCGTGACTACTACCAGTGTGCCACGTGTAAGCTGGTATTTGTCCCCCCTGAGCAGCATTTGAGCGCCGCTGCAGAAAAGGCCGAATACGATAAACATCAAAACTCGCCGCATGATACGGGATATCGACGCTTTCTAGGGCGTTTATTTACCCCGTTGTTAGCGAAGCTCCCGCCCAATGCGCGCGGGCTTGATTTTGGTTCCGGGCCGGGGCCGACCCTGTCGGTGATGTTCACCGAGCAGGGCCACACGATGGCCCTTTACGACCCCTTTTACGCTCCCGATGCCTCCGTTTTGACACAAAAATATGATTTTATTACCGCCACCGAAGTGGTTGAGCACTTGTCTCAGCCTGGCCAAGTGCTTACTCAACTGGCCGCGCAGCTTGCGCCAGAGGGGTATCTAGGGCTGATGACCAAGCGGGTCTCCACCTCTGAAGCGTTTGCCCGCTGGCACTATATTAGCGACCCCACCCATATCAGCTTTTTTATTGAAGAGACCTTTCGTTGGTGGGCTCAAAAGAATAGTTTAGTAGTGGAATTTCCTGGGCCAGACACCGTTATTCTATACAAAACGCTAACGTGAACAATTGTAACCTTAGAAAAGCATTGACTTTACCCCCTTGAGGGCAATAATTGCGCGCCGCTATCCCTGCCTGACGTGATGTGCCAGGTGAGATAACGGTTACTGTGAACACGTTTTACAGCGTTTTCACGCCTGTTTTCAGCCCCTGTTTTTCACCACTTTTCGTCAAGACGAGGTTTTCATGTCGCGGCAACTGCTAGCCATGGCGCTGGCGCCCCTTTTAGGGCTATTCATTCTCGGGATAGGCAACGGTTTTCTTGCCACCTTAATTACTGTGCGCCTCGATGCCGCCGGTGAATCGGCGACGGTGATCGGTATTGTCTCATCGGCTTATTTCATCGGTTTGGCGCTGGGCGCATTGGTGAATGATCGCCTATTGCTGCGCATTGGCCATATTCGCGCTTATGGCAGTTTTGCTTCGCTAGTGGCCGTTACGGTATTGCTACAAGGCTTGTTCTTCGACCCCTGGGCGTGGTTTGCGCTGCGCTTGGTCGGCGGCTGGGCCACCGTCGGGGTCTATTTGGTGATTGAAAGCTGGCTATTGACGGCCGGCGATCAGCGCGTTCGCGGTCGCTTGTTGGCGCTGTATATGATTTCGCTGTATGCCTCCGGGGTATTGGGCCAGTTGCTGTTAGGCGTGACGAATGCGATGGGCGTAACGGCACCCTTTATGGTGATAGGGCTACTGGCCTCACTTTCTGTGCTGCCGATGGCGATGATTCCTCGCGTATCACCGATTATGGAGCACGCTGAACCGCTCCCTCCCCACCGTTTGATTACCCTGACGCCCACGGGCGTGATGGGCAGTTTAGGCTCGGGTATGGTGGTCGCCGCGGCCTACACACTGTTGCCACTTTATCTACAGCGTAATGGTATGAGCGTGAGCCAGGTAGGCCAGATGATGGCGGTACTCATCATGGGGGCCATGTTGCTGCAATACCCAATTGGCCGCTGGTCGGATCGCCATGACCGGCAAATGGTGCTGATCGGCATCAGCGGTTTCTGTGTGCTGATCTCAGCAGCGATACTGTGGCTGCCGCTTTCTACGCCGCTGCTGGCGGTACTGCTGTTCTTGCTGGGTGGTGGCGTGTTTGCACTCTATCCCGTGGCCGTAAGCCATGCCGCTGACCGGGCGCCAGCAGGGGCGCTTGTGCGCATGAGCCAAGGTCTACTGTTGATTAACTCGATTGGTGCCACCATCAGTCCGCTGTTGATTTCTCCCGTTATGACCGCAATGGGTGACGCGGGACTGTTCTGGGCCTTCGGCTCGATGAGCCTCTTCTTCGTTATGTTCTTCTCTTGGCGACGCAGCGTGCGCCCAGCGCCGGTGCCGGTGGCTCCGTTTACGCCTACTACGCCGATGACCGCTGCCGGTGCGGAGCTAGTGGTCACGGAAGAGTTGATACAGGGTGCGCTGGAACATGAGCATCTCGAAGATCTATCTGATGCCGTATGGGACGTCGATGCCGCCGAACCGGTAGTAGGGCCGCCTGCGCAAGATGAAAGCCATATCACCTATTACGATGATGTGGAGCAAACAAGTGTGCATAAATAAAACGAGATGAGGACGTAGCCGGTAGCGGCTGATACCTTGGGCTAATGGTGTATGTGAGAGAGTGTTACTACTATCGTAGGAACATTTTCAAACATTTGTTTTATTTTCAGCCCGAGGTTCGCCATGAATGTTTACGCCGCGCCGATACGCGATTTGCGCTTTGTGCTCGAAGAGCTACTAGCGCACCGCTCGCTTAACCTACCGGGCTTCGAAGAAGCCACGCCAGACCTGGTAGAAGCGGTGCTCGAAGAAGCCGCTAAACTGGCCGGTGATGTCTGGGGGCCGCTTAACAAAATTGGTGACCAGCAGGGCGCCAAGCGGCACACCGATGGTAGCGTGACGACCCCGGAAGGCTTCGCGGCGGCTTACCAAGCGTATGTCGAGGGCGGCTGGAACGGTATTAGCGTATCCGAAGCGCTAGGCGGTCAGAATTTACCTGAAGTGGTTGCCAGCGCGGTGCAGGAGATGCTTCACGGCGCCAATATGGCACTCGGGCTCTGCCCCATGCTGACCGCCGGTGCCATTGAAGCACTGGCCCATCACGGCAGCGATGCACTCAAAGCGACCTACTTGCCCAAACTGGTGGAAGGCACCTGGACGGGCACCATGAATCTTACCGAATCCCAGGCGGGGTCGGATCTCTCCCAAGTGCGCACCCGCGCGATCCCTGAAAACGACCACTACCGCATCAGCGGCCAGAAGATCTATATCACCTGGGGCGAACACGACGCCGCCGAGAACATTATCCACCTGGTACTGGCCCGTAAGCCGGATGCACCGGAAGGCAACAAAGGCATCTCCCTTTTTCTGGTGCCCAAATTCCTGGTTAATGACGACGGCTCCCTGGGCGAGCGAAACGATGTCACCTGCGCGTCCATTGAGCATAAGCTGGGCATTCATGGCTCACCTACCTGCACTCTGAGCTTTGGTGAAAACGGCGGCGCCATTGGTTATTTAGTCGGTGAAGAGGGGCGTGGTCTTAACCATATGTTCACCATGATGAACGAGGCACGCCACAAAGTTGGCATCCAGGGCATTGGTGTGGCCGAGCGCGCCTGCCAGCACGCCTTTGCCTATGCGCTGGAGCGTCGCCAGGGGCGCGCTTCTAAAGCACGTGGCGGTGCTGAGTGCAGTATCAGCGAGCACTTGGACGTACGCCGTATGCTGCTTTCCATGCGCTCGCGTACCGATGCGCTGCGTGCCCTGGCACTCTACTGCGCCGCTGAGCTGGATACCGCCCGCCACGCTGAAAGCGGCGATGCTCGCAACGCCGCTCAAGCCCGCGCCGATATTCTTATTCCGGTAATCAAAAGCTTCTCTACCGACCAAGCGGTGGATATCGCCTCCATGGGGATTCAGGTACATGGCGGAATGGGCTATGTGGAAGAGACAGGGGCTGCCCAGCTGCTCCGAGATGCCCGGATTGCGCCTATCTATGAAGGCACTAATGGCATTCAGGCACTGGATTTGGCGGGGCGTAAACTCCAGCGTGACAACGGCGAAGCGCTCACCGCGCTATCGAAAGAGGTTGCTGCCACCGTGGAGCAGCTCAACGCTGACCCCGCACTGAAAGCGATGGGCAGTGGCTTGGCCGCCGGACTTGAAGACCTAAACGCTGCCCAAGCGATGGTGCTGGAACAAGGCCGTGACCCAGAAACCGGCGCAGACGCGGTGCAGGCCTACGCCACGCCGTTTCTTAACTTGGCGGGTCATGTGCTGTGTGCCTGGCAGATGGGCAAAGCGGCGCTTAGCGCCCAAGCTGCTCTTAAGAACGGCAGCGATGATCCCTTCTATACTGCCAAAATGCGCAGCGCCGAATTTGCTATCACCCAATGGCTGCCCGTAGGCCGCGCCCAGCGTGCGGTGATTGAGGCGGGTATGCAGTGTTTAAGCGAGTTTGAGGTTCATTAACGCTAATGTATCAGCTAGCACCGCCGCCCTAGAGGCGGCGGTGCTGTTTCTAGGCTATCAAAACAACTATTTAAAACGCACCCTTAAAACGAACGCTTTCAATAACAGCAAAAAACCAGGAGCCGACCATGACCACCATTTTCGAGCAAGGCTTGCCCAAAACCGCAGCTAACCACGTACCGCTTTCACCGCTGACCTTTATTGAACGCTCCGCGTCGATCTATCCCGACTACCCGGCGGTGGTTCATGGCAGTACGCGGCGTACTTGGGGCCAATCCTGGTCACGCTGTCGTCAGTTGGCCTCTGCACTTCAGCGGCGGGGCCTTCAGCCAGGCCAAACAGTGGCGGCGATGCTGCCTAATATCCCTGCAATGTTCGAGGCGCACTTTGGCGTGCCGCTGGCGGGCTGTGTATTGAATACGTTGAATATTCGCCTGGACGCTGAGGCGATCAGCTATATGCTGGAGCACGGCGAGGCGAAAGCCATTTTGGTCGACCCCGAGTTTGCTGAGGTCATACAACAAGCCGTTGCCAAGCTAACGCACAAGCCGCTGATCATTGATGTTGCCGATGTAGAGTTTCTCGGCGACACGCAAGGCATTGGCGAGATTGAGTACGAGGCGCTGCTTAACGAGGGCGACGCTGATTTCGCCTATCAACTGCCTGCGGATGAGTGGGATGCAATCTCGCTCAACTACACCTCAGGCACCACCGGCAAACCTAAGGGCGTGGTGTATCACCACCGCGGTGCTTACCTTAACGCGGTAAGTAATATCATGGAGTGGGCGATGCCCCACCACCCGATCTACCTGTGGACGCTGCCGATGTTCCACTGCAACGGCTGGTGTTTCCCGTGGACGATTGCCGCCAACGCCGGGGTTAACGTTTGCCTGCGTCGCGTCGACCCGAAAAAGATCATGCAGCTCATTGCCGAAGAGAAGGTCACTCACTTCAGTGGCGCACCCATCATTCTTAATGGCTTAGTGAACCTGCCCGCGGAAGATAAGCGTCAGTTCGATCATCCTGTCAAAGTCACCACTGCTGGCGCCGCGCCGCCAGCCTCGGTGATTTCC
>AXCI01002426.1_pt1 | contig 33361 bp, 31 predicted proteins | sample 182571 | NCBI WGS metagenome assembly AXCI01 (sample SAMN02359225, study PRJNA218796) | groundwater metagenome | isolation source: Mt. Simon Sandstone pore water sample D5872 at 1.8km depth, Illinois-Basin... | place: USA: Decatur, Illinois | collected 2009-05 | reverse complement strand
GAAATAACTGTCAAAAAAAGGTGCAGAAAAGTGCTAGCTGCTGGTTTTGGCCTTACGCATAACGGCTAACACAGGGCCTGAAGCCACGTAGGCACCAAACAGCAATAACAGCATTACCGAAGGCTCAACGGAGATCATAACGAAAGCCAAAACGATGGCCAGCAGCACAACAAAAGGTACCGGCTTCTTAAAGTCGAGATCTTTGAAGCTGTAGTAGCGGATATTGCTCACCATTAGTACGCCTGCCGCTGCAACCACTACCAACATCAATAGTTTGAAACCAAAGGCATCAGCATCAAAGCTATGGAAGGTCCACACGCTGGCCGCTACTAACGCTGCTGCGGAGGGACTTGGTAATCCGATAAACCATTTTTTGTCGACACTGCCAATTTGAACATTGAAGCGCGCAAGGCGAAGCGCCGCGCAGGCTACATAGAGAAAAGCCACTACCCAGCCGGTCTTACCAATGTCCTGTAGAATCCAAGTAAAGGCGACTAATGCCGGTGCCATACCGAATGAAATCATATCGGCCAAGCTGTCGTACTCAGCGCCAAACTCGCTTTGAGTATTGGTCATTCGTGCGACACGACCATCCAAGCCATCCAGCACCATGGCAATAAAGATCGCGACGGCAGCCGAGGTAAAATCGCCATTGATACCAGCGACAACTGCAAAGAACCCGGCAAAAAGTGCCGAAGTGGTAAACAAGTTAGGCAGTAAATAGATACCTCGGCGGCGAATCTTTTTGCCGTCTTCTACGGTTTCCTCAACCACTTCTGTTTCACGCAAGAAGGCAGTTGCCAAATCCTCGTTGCCCACTACTTCAGACTGATCAGCATTATCTGACTGAGCAGTATTATCTGGGTGATCAGCGTTTGTCTGAGCAGAATTTGGCTGTTCTGGGCTAACGTGCTCTTGATCGCGAGCGTCCTGTGTCATAGGTTTCATCCATTAAAAGTGAAGTCACGGGAACAGTGATCACGTTCATTCTACACGGTGAGCGCCACTCAGCCAGCCAATTGCTTCATTGACGCCTATGGGCCAACATTGGCTAGCATTAACCAGCTAAGAACAAAAAAAGCGCCGCTCCGGTAAAGAAGCGACGCTTATGCTTACGTTAAAGTGCTAGCTATATGACTGTGCGTTTTCGTTTTTAGAGCGATAAAACCTTATCGCCCCGGGCGATACCGGAAACCCCAGTACGGGCAACCTCAAGAATGCCCACCGGCGCCATGGCCTGCAGGAAAGCATCCAGCTTGCCCGCATCGCCAGTGATCTGAACGGTATATAGGCTTGGCGTCACGTCGACGATCTGCGCGCGGAAGATATCTACCGTGCGCTTCACCTCATCACGGGCAGAACCTAGCGCTTTTACCTTCACAAGCATCAACTCGCGCTCGATATGGTTGCCTTCGGTGAGATCCACCAGCTTAACCACATCGATCAACTTATTGAGGTGCTTGGTGATCTGCTCAATCACTCGGTCATCACCCACGGTGGTGACCGTTAAGCGCGATAGCGACGGGTCTTCTGTCGGCGCTACGTTAAGCGTTTCAATGTTGAAATTACGCTGAGAGAACAACCCGACCACACGTGACAGCGCACCCGGTTCATTTTCTAACAGAATCGAGATGATATGACGCATCAGGTACGCTCCGTTTTAGACAGCAGCATGTCGCGCATGGCACCTAACGGCACCTGCATCGGATAGACGTGCTCATGGGGGTCGACCTTCACGTCAAGAAACACCAACTCATGCTTATTAGCAAACGCACGCTCAAGCGCTGGCTCAAGCTCATCTATCGTCGTAACGGTAATCGCGGTAAACCCATACGCCTCAATCAGCATATGAAAGTCCGGCAGCGACTCCATATAGGAGTGTGCGTGGCGCGACTTGTAGTTCAAGTCCTGCCACTGACGCACCATGCCAAGCGACGCGTTATTCAGATTGACGATCTTAACGCCCACGCCATACTGCTTACAGGTGGACAGCTCCTGCATCATCATCTGGAAGCTACCTTCACCGGTAACGCATACTACGTCATCATCGGGGTAGTTCTGCTTGATCCCCATGGCAGCAGGGAAGCCAAAGCCCATGGTGCCCAAACCACCTGAGGTGATCAGTCGGTTGGGTTTATCAAACTTATAGTACTGAGCGGCAAACATCTGGTGCTGACCAACATCGGTGGTCACGTAGGCTTCGCCTCGGGTAACACGGCAGAGCGCTTCGATAACTTCCTGTGGCTTAAGCGCTTCGCCGGGCTTGGACGGTTCATAAAGCTTGCCTTCACGGTCGGCGCGCCAGCCGTCAATTTTCTGCCACCACTCGGTGAGTGCTTCAGGATGAGCAATTTTATTCCCTTGCACCAAGCTGATCATCTCGTTGATAACGCTGGAGGCCGGACCAACGATCGGCACATCGGCACGTACCGTTTTAGAGATCGAGCTCGGATCCACATCAACATGGATGATTTTAGCTGTGGGGCAGAACTTCGACGTGCTGTTGGTCACGCGGTCATCAAAACGCGCCCCGATGGCAATAATCAGGTCGGCGTGGTGCATGGCCATATTGGATTCATAAGAACCATGCATGCCCAGCCAGCCCAAACACTGCCGGTCACTTTGAGGGTACGCGCCAATCCCCATCAGCGTGGTAGTGATCGGATAACCCAGCTGCTTGACCAGATCGGTCAAACCTTCGCTGGCTTTGCCCGTTACCACGCCACCGCCGGTATAAAACACCGGGCGTTTTGGCCTTGAGCATCATCTCAACGGCTTTTTTTAATCTGACCGGTGTGGCCACGCGTTACCGGATTGTACGAACGCAGTTTGACCTTTTTCGGATAAACGTATTCGTAGCGCTCAGTGGGGGCGGTCATGTCTTTTGGAATATCGACCACCACCGGGCCGGGGCGACCGGTCGATGCCAGGTAGAAAGCCTTCTTCAGCACTTCCGGGATTTCAGACGGGTGACGAATCGAAAAGCTATGCTTCACGATCGGGCGTGTCACACCGACGATATCGGTTTCCTGGAAGGCATCTTCACCGATCAAATGACTCGCCACCTGTCCACACAGCACTACCATGGGAATTGAGTCCATGTAGGCGGTAGCGATACCGGTGACGGCATTCGTTGCACCGGGGCCTGACGTGACGAGCACGCAGCCGGCTTTGCCCGAAGCGCGGGCATAGCCATCCGCTGCGTGAGTCGCCGCTTGCTCGTGACGCACCAAAATGTGCTTCACCTTGTCCTGGCGGAAGAGTGCATCGTAAATATGCAGCGCTGCACCGCCGGGATAACCATAAATGTATTCAATGCCCTCATCTTGCAAGAAGCGGGCAATCATATCTGCGCCGGAAAGCAGTTCCACTGTATTTCTCCCCTAGAGGTCTCGAGTGCGATCCGTACCCACCTGGGCACGGTGTCGAGTGCGGCGGTATGCCGCTGCCGGCCCAAGCCGACACCTGATGCCAAACCCTGGCAGGAGGCCCGGTTAGGGCCTGCACTCTTATTGGGAGCGAGTGGATTATGGCGACATAAATCACTCACTCCCTTTCACGGCAGTTCGCCGTGTCGGGGCGTTGGCCAGGCTGAGCGGTTAGCTCAAACCCGGAAGTCCTTCGGCGGGTAGAGGCTTTCGCCTACCCTTCGCGCGGGGATTAGGGGTTGCCCGTTGAGTCCGCGCCCGCAAATCAGGAACCGACAAGATTCCATTAGCGCCCTCAACCTGTCAACCTCCGAGAAGGCCAAACGCAACAAAGGTCGCAGGAAGCCATTAAAAAAGCCCCGCCAGCCAAGCTAGCGGGGCTTTTTCCCTATTCAATTGCGCAAAAGTGGCATAAAAATTTAGCCAAACACCAGCTTGCCCTCTTCGGCGGTGATATGAATGGTATCGCCCGGAGCAAATTTGCCTCGCAGCAAGTCTTGCGCCAGCGGGTTCTCAATACGGCTTTGAATCGCCCGCTTGAGCGGCCGCGCCCCATACACTGGGTCGAAGCCGACTACCGCCAGCTGCGCCATGGCTTCAGGGCTTACTTCAAGCTTCAGGTCATGCTCGGCAAGGCGTACTTTCAAGCGCTCCAACTGAATACCGGCAATCGCTTGAATCTGCTCTTGGCCAAGGGCGTGGAACACCACCACTTCATCGATACGGTTAATGAGCTCAGGCCGGAAGTGGTTGCCCACTACCTCCATGACCATGTTTTTCATTACTTCATAATCGCTATCGTCTCCCCCCATGCGCTGGATAATGTCCGAGCCCATGTTAGAGGTCATCACGATCACGGTATTACGGAAATCTACCGTCCGGCCCTGGCCATCGGTTAGGCGACCGTCTTCCAGCACCTGTAGCAGGATATTGAAAACGTCCGGATGCGCTTTTTCCACCTCATCCAGCAACAGCACCGAATAAGGCTTGCGGCGCACCGCTTCGGTTAAGTAGCCGCCCTCTTCATAGCCGACGTAGCCTGGAGGCGCACCAATCAAGCGAGCCACGGAGTGCTTCTCCATAAACTCCGACATATCGATACGCACCATGGCCTCTTCGGTATCGAACAGGAAGTTGGCCAGCGACTTACATAGCTCGGTTTTACCCACCCCGGTGGGGCCGAGGAACAAAAACGAGCCATTAGGCCGATTGGGGTCGGAGAGCCCGGCCCGCGAGCGGCGCACTGCGTTTGCCACCGCCTCTACGGCCTCATCCTGGCCAATCACCCGCTCGTGCAGCGCCTCTTCCATGCGCAGCAGCTTATCGCGCTCGCCTTCGAGCATTTTCGAGACCGGAATGCCCGTCCAGCGGGAAACCACTTCCGCAATCTCCTCTTCCGTCACGTTGGAACGCAGCAACTGGTGGCTAGCGGTATCCGCTTCTCCCTCGCCGCTTTCAGCAATTCTCTTCTCGATCTCTGGAATCTTGCCATACTGGATTTCCGACATACGGCCCAGATCGCCCTGGCGGCGGGCCTGCTCCAGATCAAGCCGCGCTTGCTCCAAATCGGCCTTAAACTGCGCTGCTCCCTGAATGCTGGCCTTCTCTGCTTTCCAGATTTCATCAAGATCGGCATATTCACGCTCTAACTCGTGAATCTGGGCGCTTAAAGCTTCCAAGCGTTTTTTACTTGCCTCATCGGTCTCTTTCTTGAGCGCTTCGCGCTCCATCTTGAGCTGAATCAAGCGGCGATCCAGGCGATCCATCGACTCTGGCTTGGAGTCCAGTTCCATACGAATCCGCGAGGCGGCCTCATCGATGAGATCGATGGCTTTGTCAGGCAACTGACGATCGGTGATATAGCGCGTCGAGAGCTTGGCCGCGGCAATGATGGCGGAATCGGTAATATCCACCCCGTGGTGCACTTCGTAACGCTCTTTCAGGCCGCGCAGAATCGCCACGGTATCCTCTTCGGAGGGCTCATCCACCAACACCTTCTGGAAACGACGCTCAAGAGCGGCATCCTTCTCGATGTACTTGCGGTATTCATCAAGTGTCGTCGCGCCCACGCAGTGCAGCTCACCGCGAGCCAGGGCGGGTTTGAGCATATTGCCCGCGTCCATGGCACCTTCGGCTTTGCCAGCACCGACCATGGTGTGCAGCTCATCGATAAACAGAATCACCCGTCCCTCTTCCTGGGAGAGCTCTTTCAGCACGGATTTCAAACGCTCTTCAAACTCACCGCGGAACTTGGCACCCGCCAGCAGCGAACCCATATCCAGTGAGAGCACACGCTTGTCTTTGAGGCCTTCCGGTACTTCACCGTTAACGATGCGCTGGGCCAAGCCTTCGACAATGGCGGTTTTACCCACGCCAGGCTCGCCGATTAATACCGGGTTGTTTTTGGTGCGCCGCTGCAGCACTTGAATGGTGCGGCGAATTTCATCGTCGCGACCTATAACCGGGTCGAGCTTGCCGTCCAGCGCACGCTGGGTAAGATCCATGGTGTATTTATTGAGCGCTTCACGCTGATCCTCAGCGTTGGCATCATCCACAGTGGCACCACCCCGTAGGCTGTTAATGGCGGCTTCTAGGGATTTGCGGGTAATCCCGGCCTCTTTCAGCAGCTTGGTAATCGCCGAATTCATTTCCAACGCCGCCAGTAGCACTAGCTCACTGGCAATAAACTGATCGCCGCGCTTTTGCGCTTCGCGGTCGGTTAAGTTGAAAAGCTTGATGAAATCCCGCGATGGCTGCACTTCGCCGTCAAACTGACCCACCTTGGGTAAGTTATCCAACTGCTGCATTAAACCATCGCGCAGGCGCGACGGACTGCCCTCAGCTTTTTCAATCAGGGCTTTAATACCAGTGTCTTTGGTGTCGAGCAGGGCCAGCAGCAAGTGTGCTGGGTCTAGCTGATTGTGGCCGCGACCCACGGCGAGCGACTGCGCTTCGGCAATCGCACCTTGAAGCTTGGCGGTAAATTTATCAAAACGCATGGAATTCCTCCTGGGGGTGCCGTGCGTTTGGACGCACCGCGTAACCCAATAACGTGTCATTAGACGTGCTAATCACTATTAGCTTGACAAGTTAAATGGCGTCAGTTCCGCGCTTTTCAAGAGGAGAGCACTTAATCCACTGGCTTTTGAAGCCTTTTATTAACGTTAATTGATCCAGATCACGCTAGCCATACGTCCTGTCTTACCACCATCACGCCGATAAGAGTAAAAACGCGACTCGCAGGCAGTACAAAAGTGACCGCCGCTGATGTGATTCACGCCAAGCGCTTCCAAACGAAACCGCGCCAAACGATAGAGGTCGGCCATGTAATGGCCCAAACGATAAGGGCTGTGGTCAAAAGCATCGGCGGTGTCAGGATGTACTGCTACAAAGGCACCATACACTTCTGGGCCAACCTCAAACTGAGCGTTCGAAATCGCCGGGCCCAACCACACTAAAATATCGTCAGGATCCGAGTTCATTGCGGCTATCGTCGCTTCTAGCACACCGCCAGCCAAGCCGCGCCAGCCCGCATGAGCGACCGCTACTTGAGTGCCAGCACGGTTACAAAACATCACCGGCAGGCAGTCCGCTGTCAATACTACACAGGCATACTCATTGGAGGTGGCGATCGCTGCATCCGCATCTGCAGCATCGGGTTGATAAACCTGCTGCACACGAGCGCCATGGGTTTGATTGAGCCAAAGCAACGGGCGCTCATCACCAATCTCTTTTTGCAGCTGACGTCGACACAGCGCGACGTGGTCTGCATTATCGCCGACATGGGAAGCGGTATTAAAAGCTGCAAAGTCACCCTGACTAGGCCCTGACTCACGGGTTGTCACAAAGGCACGTACGCTTGTCGGCGCTGGCCAGTCTGGTATTAAAAGCGTTGGCCGCAAATTAATGGCATCGCTCATCGCATCGTCTCGTTATCTTCTCGCAGGTAATCCAACAACATTAACAAATCATCAGGCAGGTCTACCTGAAAAGTAACGCTTTCACCAGTGACAGGATGCTTGAAAATTAATTTGCGTGCATGCAACGCTTGGCGAGGAAACTCACGCAGAATCTCTTTCAAGGGCTCGGCAGCACCCGGCGGTAACTTAGCGCGACCACCGTACATGGGGTCACCAATTAAAGGATAGCGAGCATGGGCCATATGCACACGGATTTGGTGGGTACGCCCGGTTTCTAACTTACAGCGCACATGGGTATGAGCACGGAACCGTTCGACCACACGGAAATGGGTGATAGCAGGCTTGCCAGCTGTCGTTACCGCCTGACGCTTGCGATCTTTAGGGTGGCGCCCAATGGGCGCATCAATAGTACTACCCGAGACAGGCTTACCGATGACCACTGCATCGTACTGGCGTGACACGCTTCGCGCCTGCAACTGATCCACCAGCGCTGTTTGCGCTGGCAGCGTTTTCGCCACCATCATCAAACCGGTGGTGTCTTTATCCAAGCGATGGACAATCCCTGCACGTGGCACTTCGGCCAGTGCTGGATGATGGTGGAGCAACGCATTCAGCAGCGTGCCATCTGGATTACCTGCGGCAGGGTGCACCACCATACCCGCGGCTTTATTGATGACCATCACCGCGTCGTCCTCATAAACGATATCCAGCGCTATGTCTTGAGCCTCAAAGCGCGTATCGTCTTCAATGGTCGCCTGCAGCGCTAGCACTTCATAACCATGCAGCTTGGCCTTTGGCTTGGCGTGAACGCCATCAACGGTTAATTCACCGGCGTTAATCCACGCTTTTAAGCGCTCGCGGGAGTAATCGCTGAACAACTCCGCCGCCGCTTGGTCTAACCGCGCACCGGCTAACGTAGCGGGCACGCGTTGCGTGTCTTCAACTATTCGAGCCATGAAAAACCTCTTTAAAACGCAAAAAACCCTAGCAAGGCGAAAAAACAGCCATTGCATGGAAACATTTTGTATGACGGACACCCGACGAAACGTCGCTAAGCCTGCGTTTTGTGCCGAGGTGTTTTATAGTGGGCTGATTGCGACCTATTCTACCATTTCTACTTATGGCCATCGCCGCTTTTTGGTGATTGAGGCTTGTTAGCAACGAGGATGATGATGCGCGTTTTTTCAGCTGCCAACCGCTTTGGCGTTCTAGCCCTAAGCCTTGCCCTTTTAGCGGGCTGTGCGAGTAATGACACCAATGAAGAAGAGGAAGATGAATTTGCTGGGGTACAAGAGCGTGAACTCTATGAGCTGGCCCGTACGGCGCTAGACAGTAACCGCTACCCAATAGCGATTGAGCGCTTAGAAGCGCTGGATACGCGTTATCCATTTGGTGCGCATGCCGAGCAGGCACAGCTTGAGCTGATTTATGCCTACTACGAAAACAGCAACTGGGAAGAAGCCCGAGCAGCGGCCAGCCGCTTTATTCGCCTTCACCCAGACCACCCTCAGGTTGATTACGCCTACTACCTACGCGGCCTTTCAGCTTGGCAAGCGGGCCGTTTCAGTTTAGAGCGCCTACGTCTGATCGACATCTCCAAGCGCGACTTAGGCGCCTCACGGGATGCTTACAATGACTTTCGCGAGCTGATTCAGCGTTACCCGCAGAGTGAATATGCGGCAGATGCTCAACAGCGTATCGTCTATCTGCGTGAACTGATGGCGCGCCATGAGCTACATGTCGCTGATTACTATTTACGCCGAGGCGCGTATTTGGCGGCTGTTGAGCGCGGCCGTTGGGTGATCGAAAACTACCCCGAATCCAGCGCTACCCGAGATGCGTTAGCCACGATGGTAGAAGGCTATCAAGGCCTGGAGATGGATGACAGGGCCAGTGAAGTACTCGCAGTGCTGCGTGAAAACGCGCCCGACCACGAGCAACTGCAAGGCAGTCGCTTTATTCCTAAGCACTTAAACCAAAATGATTAAGCCTTTGCGAGCTTTTATTCGCTAAACGCTGTAAACAGCTACTTACTAAACCACGCTCCGGCGTGGTTTTTATTTTGAAAAGATCGACAGAAAAATTGTACACATAAGCATTATTTTCTATACAAAAATTGTACATCGATATATGATTGATTCGCCTTACATAATAAAGCGCCTAAAAGGCGCCTCAGGGAGCAATCAATGTCTTTTTTAACGCCCGTTCAAGCAACACCAGAATAAGCACACGCTTAATGCTAGGCTTTTCCGCCCTTTTGGTTTTGCTGATTCTGTTAACAGCTGTAGGCATCTACCAAGTCAATCAAATTGATCGAGATTTAGCGACGATCAACGACGTCAACGGAACAAAACAGCGCTTTGCCGTGGACTGGCGAGGCAGCGTACATGATCGCGCTATCGTGCTTCGTGATATCGTCATTACCACCGGTAACGGCAATCTGGCGGCACTTGAGGCTGAAATGGAGCGCCTGCGTGATGCCTACAGTGTCGCCACGACAGGTATGCAACAGGTGGCCAGTGAACACGCAGGCAGTGCACAAGAGCTGAACCTCATTAACAGCATTAATGAGCAAGCGCTGGTTACTCGGGAATTGACCGAACAGGTGATCGCCGCTCGCCAAGCAGATGAGCTTACTAATGCACAAGCGCTGCTGCTTGAGCAAGCGGGTCCCGCCTACGCCGAGTGGCTTAGCCGCATTAATCAGTTTATCGATCTTCAGCAGGCATTAAATAACACCACCACCGCTACAGCCCGTGACACTGCCTCTGGTTTTCAAATGCAAATGCTAGCATTGACACTATTTGCGTTATTGGTGGGCGGCTTTATTGCGCTGTTTTTATCCCGCCAACTGCTACGCGAGCTAGGTGCTGAACCATACGAAGTTAAAGCGTTTGCTGAAGCCATAGGCCGAGGTGAATTAACCAGCCAAGGTAAGCTCAAAAAAGGTGATACAACCAGCATCATGGCGTCTCAGGTTGCTATGGCGTATCAGCTACAAACGATTGTGGCCCAGGTGCGTGCCTCTGCGGAAGCCGTTGCTGGCAATAGCGAGCAAATTGCAGCAGGCAACAATGACCTTTCATCACGCACCGAGCAGCAAGCAAGCTCGCTGGCAGAGACGGCTTCAGCAATGGAACAGCTCAACAGCACGGTAAAACTTAACGCTGAGAACTCAGAGCAAGCCAGCAAAGAGGCTTCAAGTGCTTCACGCACTGCGACCCGCGGAGGAGACGCCGTGCATCAGGTGGTAGAAACCATGAACGACCTGAATAAAAGCTCGCAAGAAATTGCTGGCATTATCTCGACCATTGATTCAATTGCCTTTCAAACCAACATTCTTGCCCTCAACGCGTCGGTTGAAGCCGCTCGGGCTGGTGAACATGGGCGTGGATTCGCGGTAGTTGCCGAAGAAGTGCGCAGGCTTGCCCAGCGGAGTGCCGACGCTGCACGGGAAATTAATACGCTGATTTCGAGCAATCTTGAGCGGGTCAACCACGGTAATGAGCGCGCTGAAGAAGCCAGCAAATCAACCGAAGAGATTGTGGCTGCCATCGAGCGCGTAAACAGCATCATGAAGGAGATCAGCAACGCCAGTGCGGAACAAAGCGCCGGTGTACAAGAGGTCGGCCAAGCGGTCACTGAGATGGATCAGGTAACACAGCAGAATGCAGCCCTGGTACAACAGAGCGCCACTGCTGCTAATAGCCTGCGCCAGAACGCCCACTCTTTACTGCATGCGATGGAAGTATTCAAACTACCAAATACTCACCAAATCGCGCAGCCACAGACGCCATTAGCACCTATATCAGCCCGTGGCCAAGCAGCTAACAGGCCAGCACTGCCCGCCGTAAAACGGCAGCAGGCTGAGCCTGAATGGGAAAATTTTTAAACACGCCTAACTGCATGGGCTACCGTTAAAAATGTATTAATCTCCGGGCTGCCAGCCATTGACGATAGGGTAACGGCGGTCCCGACCAAAACCACGTGGCGTAACGCGTACGCCAATAGGCGCTTGGCGGCGTTTGTACTCACAGCGGTCAACAAGCTTGACTACTTTATAGACGTCCTCAGCGTCAAACCCGGCAGCGATAATCGCTTCAGCGCTCATGTCGCCTTCGATATAGCTCAATAGGATAGCATCGAGGGTGTCATAGTCAGGCAGAGAGTCGCTATCTTGCTGATCTGGCGCCAGCTCCGCGCTGGGTGGACGCTCAATCACCCGCTCAGGAATTGCGGGTGATTGCGTGTTACGCCAGCGAGCTAGGCGATACACCCAGGTTTTGTAGACGTCTTTAATAGCATTAAAACCGCCCACCATATCCCCATAAAGCGTGGCGTAGCCCACCGCCATTTCGCTCTTGTTACCCGTCGTCAGTACCATCAAACCTTTTTTTATTAGAGATCGCCATCAGCAGTACGCCACGACAGCGGGACTGCAGGTTCTCTTCGGTAGTATCCCGCTCGGTGCCTGCAAAACTCTCTGCCAGCGTGCTCATAAACGCCTCTACCATGGGTTCAATCGGCATGATCTCGTAGTGCACGCCCAACATGTTCGCTTGCTCAGCGGCGTCTTGTTTGGAAATGTCCGCAGTGTAGTGGTAAGGCATCATCACCGCCTGCACCCGCTGAGGCCCGAGCGCATCAACTGCAATCGCCAGCGAAAGCGCCGAGTCAATACCGCCTGAAAGCCCTAGCACCACGCCGTCAAAACCACTCTTGTTGACGTAATCACGTAGCCCTGTAACGAGCGCGCAGTAAAGGCTCTCTTCCGGCTCTACTTCGGGGTCAATCTCGCCTGGCTGTGGTTCCCAAATGGTCGCACTGGTTTGCAAAAACTGAATCGGCATCAGGCCTGCCTGCCAATACGGCGCCAGCACCTGAATTTGACCGCTGGCGTTAACGCAGCAGGAGCCGCCGTCAAACACCAGCTCGTCCTGACCACCAATCGTATTCACATACACAATGGGTCGGTTGACGTCTTGGGCGTGCAGCTCCAATAAACGCAGCCGCTCAGTGGGCTTGTCTTGATGGTAAGGCGAGGCATTTAAGGTGATAAGAATCTCAGCGCCTGCCGCCGTGGCGGCCTTGACCGGCGCGCCGTCCCATAAGTCTTCGCAGATCAATATGCCTAACTTGGCGCCCTTATGCTCATATACGAACGGTTCTGTGCCGGGAGTAAAGTAGCGCTGCTCGTCGAACACCTGGTAATTAGGCAGCGCCTGCTTGGCGTACTCGCCCTCCCATTGACCGTTATAAAGCACACCTGCCAAGTTGTAGCAGCGCCCCTCACGAACTCCGGGATAACCAATAATGACCAGCACATCGCGGGCAATTTTCGACGCCATAAGCGCACGGGCCTCACGCAGCCGGGTCTCCATTGAGGGACGCAGCAGCAAATCTTCCGGCGGGTAGCCCGACAAAAAAAGCTCTGGAAAGACAACAATATCTGCCCCGTGCTCAATGCGAGCTTCGCGCACGGCCTCAATAGCACGTGCAGCGTTGCCGGGAATATCTCCGACCAGAGGATCAAGTTGGGCCATTACCAGCGTTAAGTCTTGCATGGGCGTTAAAATCTCTTGAGAATCTTTTAAATAGGGTTACACCGTCATACACGCATTGTCCCGCAAGGGCCATCAACTGGCAAAGGCCGTGCGTCACTCACAACGCTTAAATCCCTACTTTGGGGGCAAAAAAAGGATGAACCTCTTGATCATTCGGCTGATTATCTTCGCCGTTCTATTTTATGCCGGTTTAAAGCTCTACGGCATCTACCGGCAACGCAAACTTGAGCATGACGAAAAAGTAAAACACTCAACCGCCACGAAGGTGGCAAAATGGTGCGCTGCCGCTGGTGCGACGTTCACGTGCCTGAAGATGAAGCGCTCCGTGACCAGGAGCAGTGGTTCTGCTCTGGGGCGCATCGTGACCGTTTTCTACAAGAGCAACAGGATAAAGACGGAACACTTTAGACTAGCTTAAGCCGCTCTGGGGTAGGTTGATAAGGCGCTGGGTCAATCAGCGGCTCACGCCCCAGCAGTTGATCCACCAATAAATGGGTCGAGGCAGGTGCCAATACCAAACCGTTACGGTAGTGGCCCGCATTGACGAAGACATTAGGCCATCCAGGCAGTGCGCCAATAAACGGTATGCCCTGTGGAGACCCTGGCCGCAGACCTGCCCACTGGTGCGCCACTGGGCACATTGCCAATTCAGGCAAAATGGCTTCTGCACTCTTTTCAAGGAGGCCAAGGCTACTTCGTCGGTGGTCTTATCAAACCCCGCCTCTTCCAGCGTGGAGCCGACCAATAACAGACCATCTGCACGCGGAATAATATAGCGGCCGTCTTTCAACACCACCCGTTGCACTAACCCTTTCGGCGCTTGGTAAGCGATCATCTGCCCTTTAACGGGCCTTACCGGCAGGTGCACACCTAACTGCGCTAACAGCTGTGCGGCCCAAGCGCCGCCACACACCACAATACGTCCAGCTTTAAGTGGCCCTTGGCAGGTCACCACGCCCTCGGCCCTGCCCTCTCTATTGCCATCCTGATGAATAAAACCACTAACTTCACACTGCTCCCGAAGCGTTACCTGGGGCATCGCGGCTAGCCGTGCCTTCAACGCCTTGGCTAAACGCGGGTTGCGCACGCTGCCCAATGTTGGCATCCATAGGGCGCTGTCGCCTGCCATCGCCACGCTGGGCTCTTTAGTGTGGACGAAATCAGCCCCTACCCGCTCTAACGGCTTGCCCAATTGGCGTGACCACGTCAGCGCTTTGTCGGCATCATCCACATTGAGATAGAGCAGTCCTTTTTGGCGATACTCAGGGTCAATACCGGTTTCTTCTAACAATCGCAAAGCCAGCGAGGGGTAGACACCTTCCGACCAGCGGGAAAGCTGTGACACTGCCGAATCGTAACGCCAGGGATAGAGCGGTGAAACAATGCCGCCACCGGCCCAGGACGCCTCTTTACCGCACTCACCTCGCTCAACCAGCGTGACTTGCTGGCCCGCATCGGCCAGCTGCAGCGCTGTCATCATGCCGATCACACCGCCGCCAATAATTAAGAAATCGCTCACAAAATTGTCCGTTTTGGCTTACATAAAAGAAGCGTATCGCCGCCTAGGATGACCTATTAACTACGATGTGTTCGCTGCTAACGACGGAGAGTGAGCATAGCGCGGGCAATAGTAAGGTCAAGTGAGGAGAGGCGATGAACGGCTGCCATATCGATACACCCACTACCCCCGAAGGCGGGTTCACGCTGCTGGAACTACTGATCACGCTGCTATTAGTCGGTATCATCGCCGCCTGGGGGCTGCCCAATTTTCAAGCGCTGGGACAGCGTACCGCTCAGACAAGCGAGATAAACCGATTTCAGAGCGCATTTTCGTTAGCGCGAAATACGGCCATTAGCCAACGCCGCCAGTTGACACTTTGTCCAGCTGATGAGGATCGCAAAGCGTGCACTGATGACTGGGGTGGTGAGCTAATGATTGTACAAGGGGATAAAACCGACAGCATTGTCGCAGAGGATGTTTTGCGCATCGTACCCGCACAACAGGGCACCACAGTCAGCTATAGCCGAGGTTGGTCGCGCATTCGCTATAGCTCGCTAGGTTATACCAGCGGTTACAACGGCAGTTTTGCTATTTGCTCAAGCAGCGGCGGCGAGGGCGTTCAAGGTAGAAAGCTGGTGCTCAGCCAGTTGGGGCGCTTACGGGTGGATGAAGCGCCTATTGACTGTTAGGCGCTTCAAACTATCCCCTATTTATCCGGCAATGCCGTCCAGGTAACGCTCGGCATCCAGTGCTGCCATGCAGCCACTGCCCGCCGAGGTAATCGCCTGGCGATAAATGTGATCCATGACATCACCGCAGGCAAACACGCCCGGCACGCTAGTGGCTGTCGCGTTACCTTCCAAGCCAGAAGTGACTTTGATATAGCCGCCATTCATTGCCAACTGGCCTTCAAAGATGCCCGTGTTGGGGCTATGGCCAATGGCGATGAACAGCCCAGGCGCATGAATCTCTTTGCTGGTGCCATCTTTCGTGGATGTAACCCGCACCCCGGTGACCCCCGAGTTATCGCCAAGCACTTCTTCCACTTCCTGGAACCATTCAAGCGCGATTTTGCCCGCCTCGGCTTTCTCGAACAGCTTATCCTGCAAGATTTTTTCCGCACGCAAGGTATCGCGACGGTGCACAAGGGTTACCTTGGAGGCAATATTGGAGAGATAAAGCGCCTCTTCCACGGCGGTATTACCGCCCCCGACAACAATGACTTCCTGATTACGGTAGAAGAAGCCATCGCAGGTAGCGCAGGCCGAAACCCCTTGCCCCATAAATTGCTGCTCTGTGGGCAAGCCCAAGTAACGCGCGCTGGCACCGGTGGCCACAATCAATGCATCGCAGGTATAAACACCGCTATCGCCCTTTAAGGTGAAGGGCTTTTCACCTAGGCTTACCTCATTGATATGGTCAAACAGCACTTCGGTATTAAAACGCTCTGCGTGCTGCTTCATACGCTCCATTAATTCAGGCCCTTGGACACCCTCTGCGTCACCCGGCCAATTATCCACGTCTGTTGTGGTGGTCAGCTGGCCACCCGCCTGAATACCGGTGATCAATAACGGCTTTAAATTTGCCCGTGCAGCGTACACGGCGGCCGTATAGCCGGCCGGGCCGGATCCAAGAATAATCAAACGCTCATGACGAGTTTCCATGACACCACCTTGTAAAGACTTGACTGATAGCTTTGTTGAAAGCTGTGTAAATGATTTTGGCAAAGAGTCTGCCTGAAATGGCGTCAAGTACAAGCTATTGCAAGGTTTCGTCTACGCTATTAGGCGAAGATACCTTGAAAGCCCTTATGCTAAGACGCATGTGTTATTACTATGGTACGCAAGGTAAGCCATACTAAAAGAAGACAGTGACCGTCGCGCTGAGCTAACACCCCAGCAATCAGAGGAGAATGGCATGAGCAAGACACCCGATACGCTAAGCACCCTAGAGGTTGGCAGTACAACGTATCACTACTACAGCCTCCCCAAAGCGGCCGATGCCCTGGGCAACATTGATCGTTTGCCCAAGACGCTCAAGATTCTGCTCGAAAACCAACTGCGCTTCGCCGATGATGAGAGCGTAGCCCAAGAAGATATGCAGGCCCTGGTCGACTGGCAGACCGAGGGTAAGTCCAGCCGTGAAATTGGCTACCGCCCTGCACGTGTATTAATGCAGGATTTCACCGGTGTACCCGGCGTGGTGGATCTGGCCTCCATGCGCGCCGCTGTCGAAAGCCTCGGTGAAGATCCGGCCAAGATCAATCCACTAACACCGGTGGACCTTGTTATTGACCACTCAGTCATGGTCGATAAGTTTGGCAATCCAGCGGCGTTCCAAGAGAACGTTGATATTGAAATGCAGCGTAACCGCGAGCGTTACGAATTTCTACGCTGGGGGCAGCAGGCGTTTGATAACTTCAGCGTCGTGCCTCCCGGCACCGGTATCTGCCACCAGGTAAACCTGGAGTACTTGGGCCGCACGGTGTGGACCAAAGACGAAGACGGCAAAACCTTCGCCTATCCCGATACGCTCGTTGGCACTGACTCACACACCACAATGATCAACGGCCTGGGTGTTCTCGGCTGGGGTGTCGGTGGTATCGAAGCCGAAGCAGCCATGCTTGGTCAGCCGGTTTCAATGCTAATCCCTGAAGTCATTGGCTTCAAATTGACCGGCAAACTGCGCGAAGGCATTACCGCGACGGACTTGGTACTCACCGTTACAGAAATGCTGCGCAAAAAAGGCGTGGTAGGTAAGTTCGTTGAGTTCTATGGCGACGGTTTGAAAGACCTACCACTGGCGGATCGCGCCACTATTGCCAACATGGCCCCGGAGTACGGCGCCACTTGTGGCTTCTTCCCGGTGGATGAAGAAACGCTTAACTACATGCGCCTTACGGGTCGAGAAGATAAGCAAGTCGCGCTCGTTGAAGCCTATAGCAAAGCGCAAGGCCTGTGGCGTGAGCCCAGCGATGAGCCGATCTTCACCGATGCCCTGCAGTTAGACATGACTGAGGTAGAAGCGAGCCTTGCTGGCCCCAAACGCCCGCAGGATCGTGTAGCACTGCAGGACATGGCGGCAGCGTTTGATAAATTCCTGCAGGAAGATACCAAAGCGAAACCCACTGAAAAGGGCAAGTTCTCCTCTGAAGGTGGCCAAACTGCCGTGGGAGTGGAGCGCAGCTTCGAACATGACACCAGCCAAGCCGTTAAACTGGATAAGCATGACTTCAGCCTTGACCCCGGCGCGGTAGTGATTGCGGCGATTACCTCGTGCACAAACACCTCCAACCCCAGCGTGATGATGGCGGCCGGTTTACTGGCCCGTAAAGCGCGTGAAAAGGGCTTAACTACCCAGCCGTGGGTGAAGACCTCGCTGGCGCCCGGCTCCAAAGTGGTCACCGACTACCTTGCCGCCGCGGGCCTTAATGATGACTTGGATGAGCTGGGCTTCAACCTTGTCGGCTACGGCTGCACCACCTGTATCGGCAACTCCGGCCCACTGCCGGATGAAATCGAACAGGCCATTAACGATGGCGATCTTGCGGTTGCCTCGGTGCTTTCCGGTAACCGTAACTTTGAAGGCCGCGTGCACCCCCTGGTGAAAACCAACTGGCTCGCTTCACCCCCCCTGGTAGTGGCTTACGCCCTGGCCGGTAACGTTCAGCGTGACCTCACCAAGGAGCCGATTGGTAAGGGTAGCGACGGCGAACCGGTCTATCTAAAAGACATTTGGCCCAGTCAGGCAGAAATTGCCAACGCGGTTGAGAAAGTGAATACCGAGATGTTCCGTAAAGAGTACGGCGCGGTGTTTGAGGGCGATGACGTCTGGAAAGCTATCGACGTTTCAGAAAGTAAAGTGTACCAGTGGCCTGAATCCACCTACATCCAGCATCCGCCTTTCTTTGAAGGCATGGGCCGCGAACCGGATGCTATCGAAGATGTGCATAGCGCCCGGGTATTGGCGATGCTGGGCGACTCGGTCACCACCGACCACATTTCCCCAGCCGGTGCCATCAAGCCAGACAGCCCTGCAGGGCGTTACCTGCAAGAGCATGGTGTTAAACCGGTCGACTTCAACTCCTATGGCTCGCGCCGGGGTAACCACGAAGTCATGATGCGCGGCACCTTTGCCAACGTGCGGATCAAAAATGAGATGCTCGATGGTGTTGTTGGTGGTGAAACTCGCCACGTACCCAGCGGCGAGCAGATGGCTATTTATGATGCGGCCATGAAATACAAAGAGGAAGGCAAACCGCTTGTCGTGATCGCCGGTAAAGAGTATGGCACCGGTTCTTCGCGGGATTGGGCGGCCAAAGGTACTCGCTTGCTGGGCGTTCGCGCGGTTATCGCCGAATCCTTTGAGCGTATTCACCGCTCCAACCTAATCGGCATGGGCGTTGTACCGCTGCAGTTTGCCGAAGGCGAGAGCCGTCAAACGTTGGGATTAACCGGGGATGAAGAGATTTCGATTGCCGGTTTAAGCGATCTGACGCCGGGTGGCACGGTAAAAGTCGTGATCAAAAATGCCGACGGGGAACGTAGCGTTGATGCCAAGTGCCGAATTGATACGGTAAACGAGCTGGCTTACTACCGTCATGGTGGTATCCTTCACTACGTGCTGCGCAAGATGATCGGCGCAGCCTAAAGGTAAAACCTACCAATGCTTGCATGCCCCCACCTCGGTGGGGGCTTTTTTTAGCTATCCGCTTAAAAAGCACGGCGACGGTAGGTGCGGTAATCCGGGGACCAGGACGCCTTTTCAATCAACTCCCTCAGGGTCGTGCCGCTGGTTTTCAGCGCCACGCCGTTCTGTTGCGCCTGTGCGGCAACCTCAAAGGCTATCGATTTACTGATATCGCGAATACGCGACAGCGGTGGCAGAAGCGCGCCTTTGCCCTCTTTTACCAGCGGTGCTTCACGGGCCAGCGCCCGCGAGGCGCTCATCAGCATCTCATCGGTGACGCGGCTGGCACTGGCGGCAATCACGCCCAACCCAATGCCCGGGAAGATATAGGCATTGTTGCACTGAGCAATCGGATATGTGCGGCCATTATAAACCACCGGCGCAAAGGGGCTGCCGGTGGCGACCAGGGCCTGGCCATCGGTCCAGCGGATGACGTCTTCCGGCACCGCTTCAGCTTGGGAAGTAGGATTAGACAGCGGCATGATCACCGGGTGCTCACAGCCTGCGTGCATGGTGCGTACAACTTGCTCGGTAAAGATACCGCGCTGACCACAGACACCGACCAGTACCGTTGGTTTGATTTGGGCAATCGTCTCTTCCAGGCCCTGGCCATTCCACTCAACCACGAGGGAAGGGTCGTGGGCTAAACGGCGCTGGAAATCGCGCTGCCACACTTGATCGCTGGTCATCAAGCCATCCCGATCAACAATGAAAATACGCGCCCGCGCTTCACTTTCGGTCAAACCTTCAGCCTCCATGGCCACAACCACCTGCTCGGCGATGCCACACCCTGCTGAACCACCGCCCACAAATACCACGCGCTGCTGAGCAATCGTCTCATCCCTAGCCTGGCAAGCCGCCATCAAGGTGCCGACCACCACAGAAGCCGTGCCCTGTACGTCGTCGTTAAAGCAGCATAGCTCGTCACGATAACGTTCCAGCAATGGCACCGCATTGGCCTGGGCAAAGTCCTCGAACTGCAAGAGCACGTTAGGCCAGCGGCGCTTCACAGCGGCAATGAACTCCGCCATGAAAGCATCGTACTCTTCTTGGCCAACCCGCTCATGGCGCCAGCCCATATACATGGGGTCATCCAGCAACGCTTTGTTGTTGGTGCCCACATCAATCATGATCGGCAGCGTATAGGCGGGGCTGATGCCACCACAGGCGGTATAAAGCGCCAGCTTTCCAATCGGAATCCCCATGCCACCGATGCCCTGGTCGCCTAGGCCAAGAATGCGCTCACCGTCCGTCACTACGATCACTTTGACGTTGTCTTTCGTGGCGCTGCGCAGGATGTCATCCATATGCTCGCGGTCAGGGTAGCTGATAAACAGGCCCCGGTGGTTGCGGTAGATATTGGAGAATTCCTGACACGCCTGCCCCACCGTGGGGGTATAAATAATCGGCAGCATCTCTTCAAGATGCTGCGAAACCAAGCGGAAGTAGAGCGTTTCGTTGTCATCTTGAATGGCGCGCAGATGGATGTGCTTTTCAAGGTCACTATGGCACTGCTGATACTGGCGATAGACCCGCTCCAGCTGATCCTCAATGGTTTCCACCTTTTGCGGCAGCAAACCAATCAGGTTAAACGCCAAGCGCTCCTGCTGAGTAAACGCACTGCCTTTGTTCAATAGCGGCATTTCGAGCAGAGAAGGACCGGCGTAAGGAAGGTATAGGGGGCGTTTACTCTGGGTAGTCATAAGCACTCTCTTTTTTATGTCAATCACTGCTGCGATGCAGCAACATCGGGCGTTTGCGGCGTTTGGACGTAATGTAACATGCTCCTGAGACAAAGGTAGAAGAGAGCGACTCTGTGGACACAAAAACGCCCCGATTTAGGGCAACTAAATCGAGGCGTAGTAGAGACTTTAAAACTAAATCAGGCGGTTTTTGCGGTGGGCTTGCGCCCCTCTAATCCCGCGAAGAAAAATGGCCGCAGCTTAACGCCGAGCATATTGCCAGCAAACGCTGCTACCAACCATATCCAGCCATGCAAACTGCCTGAGGCAATGCCACTGAAGTAAGCACCGATGTTACAGCCATACGCCAAGCGCGCCCCATAGCCCAGCAAGAGGCCACCGATGATCGCGGCCAGAACAGACTTTAACGGGATTTTAAAGTTAGGCGCAAAACGACCGGCCAAACTCGCGGCCGCTAGTGCGCCAAGCATAATGCCGACGTTCATGACCGTGGTAATATCGCTCCATACGCTAGCCTCAAGGGCTGCCGCATTACCCGGTGCCTGCCAATAGCCCCACTGACTGACATCGCCACCCACTAACTCAAAACCTTTTGCGCCCCATAGCGCAAACGCGGAAGTAATCCCCCACGGGCGACCAGCGAGTGCCAAGGTAACAAAGTTCAGCAGCGCTAATGCCACCGCACCCGCCACTAACGGCCAAGGCCCCGTCAGCCAACGTGCATAGCCATGCTTAGTGACGATAGGCGCTTGTTCTAACTGACCGTGACGGCGTTTCTCCATCACCCAGGTAAAGGCCGCAATCGCAGCAAACAGCACCAGACTAATCGCAATCCCACCACTAACCCCGGCGACATTCACCAGTGATACCGGCTGAAAAGCAGGCAAACTCTGCCACCAAGCAAAATGCGCAGATCCAATCACTGAACCCACAATAAAGAATACCAGGGTAATCAACATGCGGGCGTTACCACCACCTGCCGTAAACAGCGTGCCGGACGCACAGCCGCCGCCCAGTTGCATCCCTAACCCAAACAAAAACGCCCCTACCAGTACAGAGATACCAATAGGTGCCACAAAGCCCGACACCTCATTACCAAACAGGGTTCCTGCACCCAATGCGGGGAAAAACAGCACCACGGCAATGGCCAGCATGACCATTTGCGCACGCAGGCCACGCCCACGACGTTCGGTAATAAATACCCGCCACGCAGCAGTAAAGCCAAAGGCAGCGTGGTACAGCACCATGCCAAATAGCCCACCGACAATCATCAGCAGGCCGGTATTGGCTTCGAACACCATCCCCACCAGTAACGCACCAATCACAATCGCCGCAGTGGCTATCAGCGGCACGCGATAGCTCTGAGGCGCAGCAACAGTCGTAGTCGACATACATTCACCTTTAGCAATGCCAAAAGCGCCTGTTCATCAACAAGCGCTTCCAACTAGTTTGAGTCATGGTGACAAGCTTAACGCTGCCTATAATAGACGTACAATTATTTGTGCGACGTTATTTAACACGATTAACTTTTTCTATGAGCTCTCTTCCTCACGTGTTACGTAAAGACGGTTCACCAACACAAACGCCACCACGGTCAGCGGTGCGGCCAAAATCAGGCTAGCCAAGCCAAACAGCGTACTGGCGGCAAACAATGAAAACAGTAGCATCGCAGGCGGCAAGTGAACGGCCCGCTGCTGTACCAGCGGCTGTATAATATTGCCTTCTATCTGCTGAATAATCGTATACGCAATCAGCACAAACAGCGTGGTTTGAGGACTCACCGTAAAGGCCAGCAGTAATGCAGGAATAGCGGCAATCATCGGCCCCACCAGAGGCACAAAATCCAATAGCCCCGCCACTAAGCCCAAGCCAAGCGGGGCGGGCACGCCCAAGAGCCACATAGTGATGCCCACTAATATCCCAGTGACCACCATGGCGACTAACTGCCCGCCCAACCAATAACGTAGCGCCTTCCCGCTCTCATCCAATGCATCACCCAATTTTGGGCGGCTTTTTATCGGCGCCAGTAACAGCAGCCCTCGGCGGTAAAGCCCCGGCTGCGCAGCGAAATAAACCATGCCCACAATCAGCGCAAAGAAGCTGACCACACTGCCGCCCATTGAGACCACCATCATCCCAACTTGCGAAATGCCGTTTCCAAATAAATCTCTCGCCCGCCCTGCCGCGTCATCAAGCAAGGGGGCTAGCTGAGAACCTTCAAGCCGTTCCTGCAGCTGTTCCCACGCATCGGGTAATAGCACCGCCAACGACTCCAACTCAGCAGACACCTGGGCACCAAACGCCCAGCTTATTAAGGCTAATGCCAAGGTCAACGCAACAATCACCATTAACAACGCGAGCCATCGCGGTGTACCTAGCTTTAAAAGTGGCGACATACATGATTGCAAGATGCAGGCACCGACTACCGCCCCAAAGATCAAAATCAGTAGCCCTACCAGTTTCCATAGCATTAACGCCACGACCGCCAGCGTTAATGCTATCAATGCACACTCCGTAAACGTCTGATGCCGATTCCTTGATCGCATTCACTACTCCCTTTTGTAGACGCGTTGACAGCAGCAAGCTAACACCGAAATAGAAAACATACGTGCCATCGATGACCACTACTATAGGTCAATAGCCCACTCAATGGGCCGCCACCTAAGGCCGCATACTGTGAAGCTGATCTTTAAAGTGCTCAATAAATGTAACCGCTGATTCGTTATTCATAGCGCACCTCAACTTAACACCGCGCTTTGCGGCTGTTTTGGAGCCGAAGCGGAAGAAGTCCGACAACAGCGCCTTGTTATATTTCATTTCTCAGATTCAAATAATTCTCAATTTTTCTGAAAAGAGATGCAGGTATCCACGAAATATTAAAAGTAACTTTATCTCTCTCTCCTTCTGATGCAGAAAAAAGGCAATAATCATCTTCAAAGTATGTTTCGCTTTGGGATATAATTTGAGCTATTCTAGCTCTTGACTTTATAGTTTCCGGAAATTTTGCACCATCATTAAAACGTATGTAGATACGCAATATGGATATTACAAATTCTTCGATAATAACTAATGCATTAAACTTATTATTCTGAGCCTCTAGTTCAGGCTTAACTATTGCACCCCAACCATCATAGCCTAAAAGCAAAGCATCCCTGTCAAATTCTAGAGTTAAAGCTGCATAAGGAGCCTCACCTTCAAGAACTTTGGTCTTTGAGTAACTTAATGGCGGCATCCCGCAATGCTGAACATAATTTCTAAGCTTGTACATGAATTTGTATGAAAATTTATTATCGAACTCATCTGCTGCCAACCTCTTGAAAAGAGCAATCTCTCCTGAACCCTTTCCATACTCTCTTTTGATAAAAGTTTCCATATGGTCAAGAAAGGTTCTTGCCGACATCATGAGGTTTAAGAGATTTATATTAACTTCATGACCAAAGGAATCTAAGTCGTATCGGCCTATTGCTCCTGAATCTTCTGAAAATTCTAGAATGGAGTTTTCAATTACAGATTTCAAGCAGCCGTAATTATAAAGCACATATTCAACTAGCTTGAAGTGCCTATTGAAATCAAATATCTCTTTATTACAATCTCTGATTTCTTGAATTTCATCTTCCTGGAGTGGCCGAATTCCTTTTACGCTATCTCCCTCGACTCTAGCTAATTCTACAGCTGATGGCACAAAACCTCCTTGAAATATAATAGTTTTATTCATGCGCATTTTTTCTTGGAAGCCCCACCTTGCCAAAATGCACCTATTTTACTGATAGAAACGGGGTAAATACTATTTTTACCTCATACGGTTCGTTAGAAAAATGCGCATGCTCGTTAACATTATCACCAATCTCTGAAAATTGCGCATAAGCATAAAGATCCTGGTCATAAGCAATTATTTTATATTATTTGCAATAATATCCTCCGATAATACAAGCCCTCACGTTTCAGAACCGAACCAAAAAAACGCAGTGTGAGCCAAGGGCTCCTATGAATATACATTTTCTGAGGATGGCCGCTTTGGGTTGATAGCAACTTATGCACGAGCATTCATTTTCGGCCAAGAACGGACTTTTAGGTAGTGCTGATATAATGCTTAGCTAAGCGGCGCACGCTAGCGAGTTAAGTGGAGGCCGTTTTTTAGCTGGAACGATGCTTGAACAACTTGTTACGTTATGTTTTGTTCCATTTTTTCGAGTGGTTTCTCTCAGTGAAACTTTTCAAATCATCATTGTTATCTACATCGATATCCCATGACCTATAGGCCGAAAAGAAATTTTCAGCCTCTATACTCGAGTCATCAAATTCTTCCACACCTCTAGCATAACCAAAAAGTTGATTGACTAGTGCCTGTAGTTCAGCAAGACAGAATATATAAGTCATGATGTTTTGATGTATTTGGACAAAATTACTATTGGGTGAAAATTCAGAATACATTGCTTCCATTCTTGACTGATGGATTTGAAGCCGCATTAAAATGTATGCTAACTGCTTACCTATTCTTGGTTCTGCTTCTGATATACAGTCTTTAAATACTTCTTTATATTTTTCAGGAAGCTTCGGGAGGGGTGATTCTAAAGGAGTTTTGCATTTATCTGCTTGGTCTTTAGCTCGGGCATATGCCTCGTTTAAAAGAAATGAACTTTCGTTAAAATATTTACAGAGGTCAGATAATGCTTGTGGCAGAAAAGCTCTGGATGCGATAAAGCTACGTTGCCTCTTTTTTTCTTCGCCATACTTCACCGCATTTAATGCAACGAAACTTGCAAAAAATGCAAGAACACCGGTATTCAATGCCTGCCATGCATACCAAACAGAATGTACGTGGCCCCAGCTCCAATCTCCAGCTACGACCGGGTATATCACCATAGACGCGACATATGGTATTCCAAGTAGAACACACAACCAGTTTATAGAACTTATTAAGATTGTCACTGAGACCTCAGGGTTAAAGGGTAAAGCACATAACGCAGAGCGCACCAGTGGCCTTGGCGTAGCGAAGCGGAGACAAGGGCATCCGAGTGACGTGTATTGTTAAGTGTTTTGTCTACCCTCAAGTTCATCAAGTATCTTTTGCCCATCGGGCATGCCTGACATCGTTCGCAGAAATGCTACGTTTCTATTGAGAGTTTTCTTAATATTCGCTGCTGAAATAGGTACCTCCAAAACCTTAAAGTCCGATAACTCTTGGTAATGGCACTCATCTTTATCATCATACCTGTCTTTCTTCAGCGTACTCCCGGAGCCAGTGCCATATGCAACAATGCCAACACCGTTTTCATACAAAAAGACTGTATCGCCCTTCTTAATACGGTCGATATTGAATTTCCACGGATCATAAAATGCTGCAGCAATACCATGGTTTAGCATATAGTCATGATCGCTTTCGTCATGCCTTCTGTTCGTATTTAGAACATGGAAAGCACTATTGTCTACCTCTTCTGATTCGAGCTCCCTCTCGGCTATCTCCACTCCAGCCTCGATAAGTTTTAGAGTAACTTCTTGTTTTGAAATATCTAATTGATCAGCCAACTCCTCAATAAACAGTGCCAATTCTTTAGGTATCCGAACTGTTGATGCGACAAGCTCTTTCTTTGTTACTTTTGACTTTCTGATTAGGCTTTTCAGGTCACTCATACGGTATCTCCTAGTCTATGATGGAGACATCATATGCCAGATTCAACATCGGTGCAAATATGATGCAAATTTGCACCGATATTGAATCCTGCCTGGTTCTTAGGCATCGCGGTACTTAACAAGTATTCAACTGCGCGCTCTATGATCGAATGAACGTGCTGGCACTTTTTCCGGCAAATGCAGCCAGCCAGATTCTCCCAAGCCTATGACTCTTTGATACATTAATTTTAATTAGGCTATATATCCAAAACTCGCGTGCCAACAATATTCGCCCAGAATGGCCGCTCAGGGTCGTGAGTAGCCCTTCCTCACAATACGCTTAGTGATTCTAGAACCATCCTACTTTGCTTTCTGCTGCTCATATCGATAGCCTCGCAACCATATCTATCCTAAATTAAATGTACTTCAGCGTATCGGTTTTTCTCCGTTGATAACAAGAAAAAGGTCGCCCGAAGGCGACCTTTTTTCTCAATAGCATTTTTTTCAATACTGCATGGTTCGGATAACGCGCCCTTTCTCGCTAAGGGGAAATCAATCAAGCTAGCTAGCTAGCTAGAAACCATATGGATTTAAACAAACCGACCAAGGCCAACCGCTGAACGCAACCGATCCATCGTCACAGCCGCTTCTTCTCTGGCCCGCTCGGCACCTTTCTGTAAGATCGCTTCGATGTGGGCGGGGTCTTCCATCAATGCGTTGTAACGTTCACGGGGCGCACTTAAGTGGGCATTCAAATATTCGAACACCTGATTTTTTGCATCGCCCCAACCAATGCCCGCAGCATATTGCTCACGGAGGCTGGTTGTCTCTTCTGCTGTCGCAAAGGCTGAATAAATCTGGAACAGCGTGCAGGTATCAGGATCTTTCGGCTCACCAGGTTCCAGTGAGTTGGTTTTGATCTTACGTACCAGCTTTTGGAGCTTCTTCTCGGGCGAAAAGAGCGGGATCGTATTATCGTAGCTTTTGGACATTTTGCGCCCATCCAAGCCATTCAGTAGCTGTATTTTGTCGTCTACCACCGCCTCAGGGAGTACAAAGTGCTGACCTTTATAGAGGTGGTTAAAACGCCCGGCAATATCGCGGGCCATTTCAATGTGCTGGATCTGATCACGACCTACCGGCACTTTGTTGGCGTTGAACATCAGAATATCGGCCGCCATGAGCACGGGGTAACCAAACAGCCCCATGGTAATACCTTTATCAGGATCCTGGTTTTCTGCTTCTTCGTTCTCTGCCACCGCTGCTTTGTAGGCATGGGCACGGTTCATCAGGCCCTTGGCACATACGCAGGAGAGCATCCAAGTGAGCTCAGGGATTTCTGGAATATCCGACTGCCGATAGAAAATCGCGTTGTCGGTGTCTAGTCCTAGCGCCAGCCAAGTAGCGGCAATTTCCAGGCGTGATTCTTGAACACGCTTAGGATCAGGACACTTTATAAGCGCATGGTAATCAGCCAAAAAGTAGAACGACTGAACGTTGGGGTCTTGACTGGCCTCGATGGCAGGCTTGATCGCCCCGACATAGTTACCTAAATGGGGAGTTCCGGTGGTGGTGATACCGGTAAGAACACGGGTTTTGGGAGTTTGACTCATAGTTTCCAGGCTCATCATTGAACGTACATAACTGCATGATACTGGTATGAATCCAGGTATGCGACTAGCAGAACTTAGTTTTACAATACACGCTGGCAATATTGAAATTTATATAAACATTATGCCTCAATCATTTCGCATAATTTTTAATTGACAAATAGAAAAAATGGATCACTAAAGGCAAGCGGTTCTTCCTGTTCATTACTTACAGTCCCAAAAGCTACGAAACACTCCTTGCCATTCACGATCAACGGAAAATAAAAACAAAGGGACGCCTTCTCCTCACATTGATCTACTACCTGTCCAAGATCTTTAATTTCTTCCCAGCCCATTTTTTCAATATCATCTTGATCATAAGACTCACCACCCCAGTTTATTGTTTCGAGACTCTCTTCAAAAACCCTTGAGTAAGCAGACTCTGCATTCATGTTAGCTTGCGCTACTAACCGGTAGTTACCCGCCAAATGCTCATTTATTATTGCTGATTGCATGCCAGCAGTTCCCAATAACAGTGCCCCGGCTAGCAACGCCATAACAATGACCAATGCAGCCCCCTTCTGGCGGTGATATAAAGTCATTAGCCATCACCGAAATTAATATTTTCCGACAAATCCTCTAATGCGTGACGCATAGAAAAATCATAACCATAAACTGAAAGCAATTCCCAAACACTCAGATCGGCATTAATACTATTAACATTATTGAACACAACCGACCCACTTGCGATAACACTACCAACAAAATCAACACCAGACATACTTAAATTGACACTACCAGCACCCCAAATAAGTCCTCGAAAAAAATGCATTGGCATTATTGCCATTAAAATTAATTGCACCACCAGCGACAATAGCGACATCTGAAACCGAAGAATTATTATTTTGATACATCGAAATACCTTGCTCTGCCACCACCACCTTTCCATTTAGTTCAGCTAAATTTAAATTGTTTATATTACCATTACAATAAAAAGCCATACTTGAAGAAGAGGTTATTTCACCTTCATTGCAAGTAGCAACTACATTATCCAGGTTACTAAAGTTCTTAATATATCCGGTGTATAAAATATGTGAGTTGCTTGACTGTGGAGAAGGCAAGGCTGACAGACCTAAATTCGAATTAACCGTTGACTCACTGACAAGAATATTTTCTGTTCCGCTCACAGCACCTCCCGCGATCACGGCATCCCCTCTACCCTCGCGGCCTGCTGGAGTATCAAAGAGGCTAGCATATACGCCCCGCCGCTCCAGGACATGAAATATAATCCCCTCACCGTTTTTCTCTAATGGCAGTTTCACTTGATAAAGCGGCGCATCCCCAGGCACACGTTCTCCTAGCTCGTGTTCTTGCTCAACACATTGACTTTCCAAATAACCGTTTGGTAAATCTTTGAGAAAACTGATTAACGGTTGACCACTTTTCTTCTTTATCTGCCACCGTACAATTGCAATTACCATAATCTAGTTCACACCGCAGGGTGTAACGTCCTGGCCCATTTTGACGTATCTCGCTAGTTATTCGCTGAGCGATAAAAATCAAGTTTTCCTGCTTACGGCTTACTTGGTCGACGGTTTGAAATGTTTGATAGGTCGTTAAAACAGCTGTCCAGCGCCTAATATAATGACCGTTCCAATCGCCATCGCCACCATCACCTCAACCAATGTAAAGCCATTTTGACGCTGGTTCATGGCGAGCTCTCGAGGAATGGGAGGCTAAAAATGTAGTCAAGCTTGTCATTGTCATCCTCACCTAGCACCAGAGTGACCGTGAACTGACATTTATCGTCGCCACTATCTGGTTCAATACCACTTTGCGCTACAATAGCATTGCGCAGCGGCGTTGAATCTCCACCGTGAAACCAGTCTTCTCTCCAACCGGACTGAACGGCAAAGGCGTTGATATCTTTGCAGTTTTGGCCTGTTTTAAGCGAGGCCAGATTTGCCCATAGCCTCTCCTGGGCGTCTACTGCCGCGACGCTTGCTACCGAGCGCTGATAACCAGCATTCGCACTCTGCAGCGCCTTCAACTGCATAGCCGCCACACCAATCAGGCCGATAGAGAGAACCACCAGCGCGATGAGCGCCTCTATTAAGCTAAAGCCACGCTGTTGATTCTGTTTACCAACAGGCATCGGGCAACCTTTCGCCAGTTGAACTTAAGGTTATATTCCCTTCGCAACCATCATTTTGAAGAGGAGTCGCGGTCAGTAAATAGCCGTTACCGCTAATACTCGACTCAATCTCATAGTTGTTTTCGGGAGAAGACTCACTAATGGTGCAATCACTATAGGTGTAAGAGCGCGTATAACAGCGCTCAAGCTCAGAGGCAGCCTGCATTAGGCCTGCATGGGCGTCGATTCGGACGGATTTTTGCACGTAGCGGGTATAGCTGGGGTAGGCAATAGAGGCGATGATGCCGATGATCACCACCACTATCATTAACTCAATGAGAGTAAAGCCGCGCTGGCTGCTAAGTGAAGATCGGCCAGAGGAAGAATGAGAAACATAAGGCACGCGGCTTTGCTCCTGTATTAGTTGGCTCATACTCTTTAGTATGTCGCAAACCAATACGCTTTGCATTAGCTACTGGCAATCACCTTTTCACGCAACTCTTTCGGCATTGAGAAGGTAATAGTTTCTTCTCGACCCTGTAACTCTTCGGGCATAGCAGCGCCCATGGTTTGAAGTTTGGTGATCACACCTTTAACCAACACTTCTGGGGCACTAGCCCCCGCCGTCACGCCAATGCGCGCGACATTTTCTAGCCACAGTGGATCAATCTGTTCAGCGTTATCGATCAAGTAGGCGGGTGTGCCCATGCGCTCAGAAAGCTCCCTCAAACGGTTGGAGTTAGAGCTATTCGGGCTACCCACCACCAGCAATAAATCGCTTTGGGCGGCTAGTTCACGTACCGCATCCTGACGGTTTTGTGTGGCGTAGCAGATGTCATCATTGCGTGGCCCTTGAATCTCGGCAAACTTATCACGCAGCGCAGCGATCACCTTGGCGGTGTCATCCATCGAGAGCGTCGTCTGGGTCACGAAGGCCAACTTGGAAGGGTCGCGCACCTCTAACTTAGCGACATCTTTTTCGTCTTCCACTAAATAGATACGCCCACCGTGGGAGGTGTCATAACGCCCCATGGTGCCTTCAACTTCCGGATGGCCTTCATGACCGATAAGGATGCACTCCTGTCCACGCTTAGCGTAGCGCAACACTTCTAAGTGCACCTTGGTCACTAATGGGCAAGTGGCGTCGAATACCTTCAAACCCCGCCGTTCCGCATCAGCCTGTACTGCTCTAGAAACGCCGTGGGCAGAGAAAATGACGATAACGTCGTCCGGCACTTCATCCAATTCTTCAACAAACACAGCGCCACGGTCACGCAACGTTTCAACCACAAAGCGGTTATGAACCACCTCATGGCGAACATAAATAGGCGGGCCAAAGACATCCAGTGCGCGATTGACGATGTCAATGGCGCGGTCCACACCGGCACAAAAACCGCGTGGGTTGGCCAGTTTAATTTCGATAGGCTGTGCTTGCTGCGTGCTTGTCATAAGAGCACCTTGATGCGACATGGCATCTAATTAATGAGTGGTCACCGGCTTAACGTCCAGTACTTCTACTTCAAACGTGAGCGTGCGGCCTGCTAGCGGGTGATTGAAATCCACTTCAATACGGTCACCGTCAATGGTTTTGACCACACCAGGCAATTCCGTTCCCGCTTTATCGGCAAACGACATCACCATACCAATTTCTGGCGCTTCATCGCCAAAATCAGCCCGCTTCAGGGTCTGAATATTTTGCGGGTTGTGCTGGCCGAAGGCATGCTCAGGGGTTATCTGAAAAGTACCCTCCTGTCCCGCGGCCAGGCCTTTAATGGGGTGCTCAAACCCGGGCGGCAGATTGCCGTCGCCAAACTCGAAAGTGGCCGGTGTTTTGTCTTTGGTGGAATCCACCAACGTGCCGTCTTCTAACTTTAAGGTGAAGTGTAGCGTCACTTCCATACCGTCATCGATCAGATAGTCGCTCATTACCGCTCTCAATAGTCAGTTGTTCTCAATGTTCGATTAATGGGAAGCATCGGCCACTTTTTTGCGCCGCCGCTCGCCCATAATAGATTCCCAGATTAAAGCGACCGCCCCTAGGGTAATCGCAATATCTGCCACGTTAAACGCTGGGTAGTACCACCCGGCGGCGTGGAAAGAGAGAAAATCGACCACATAGCCATGCACTAAACGGTCGTAAAGATTGCCTAAGGCGCCTCCAATAATCAGCGGCAGCGCTATCGCCAAAAGCTTTTCGTCATGCTTGATGCGCGTCAGCCATACCGTTAGACCAACAGTGGCGCCAATCGCAATAATCGCGAAGAACCAGCGCTGCCAGCCGGGATGGGTCGCTAAAAAGCTGAACGCCGCGCCGGTATTGTGTAGCAGGGTCAAGTTAAAGAATGGCAACACTTCTACCGGCTGAGCATAACCGAGCTGGCTGCTGGCCACGTATTTAGTGGCCAAATCCAGCACGATCACCGCCACGGCTAGCCATAGCCAGCGCAGTGGCCGTTGCATCGTTGGACGTACGTTTGTATCAGGCGTATTTCCTTCTTTAAGCATAGTAACGAATCTCACCGCTGCCTTCGGGAAGGTTGCTGATGCAGCGCCCACATAGATCCGGATGGTCAGCATGAGTACCCACATCCGGGCGGTGGTGCCAGCAGCGCTCACACTTGGTGTTATTGCTGGCGTTGACCGCCACTTTCAAGCCTTCAAGCTCCGTTGTTTCCGCCGCTACATCACCGGCTTCAGCAAGAGGCTTGAGCGTGACTTCGCTGGTGAGCATGACAAAGCGCAGCTCATCACCCAGTTTAGCCAACGTTGCCTGAAGCTCGTCGCTCACATACAGCGTCACTTCTGCTGCAAGGCTGCCTTTAATCACTTTGGCATTACGGGCGTCTTCCAGACACTTATTGACCGAATGCTTAACCTCCAGCACCTGCTCCCAGAACGCACGGCCCAGATCAGCGCTCTCTTCCAACGTGCCAAGGTCAGTGTAATAGGTCTCTAGCAACACGCTGTCGCCGCGCTTACCAGGAATGTTCTCGTGGATCTCTTCAGCAGTGAAGGAGAGAATCGGCGCAATCCAACGGCTTAGTGCTTCCACCACGTGATACAGCGCTGTCTGCGCACTACGCCGAGCCAGTGAATCGGTTTGTGTGGTGTATTGGCGGTCTTTAATCACATCTAAATAGAAGCCACCCAGCTCTCGCGCGCAGAAACCGTGCACCTGCTGGTACACATCCAGGAAGCGGTACTCTTCGTAGGCTTTTCAATG
>AXCI01000526.1_pt1 | contig 35204 bp, 30 predicted proteins | sample 182571 | NCBI WGS metagenome assembly AXCI01 (sample SAMN02359225, study PRJNA218796) | groundwater metagenome | isolation source: Mt. Simon Sandstone pore water sample D5872 at 1.8km depth, Illinois-Basin... | place: USA: Decatur, Illinois | collected 2009-05 | reverse complement strand
ACAGATTGATGAGCGCGCGATTGTTAACGCCGTGTGGGTCTTCTGGCCTCGGGCGGCTCGACCAACCATACGCTCCACCTGATCGCCATGGCCGCCGCTGCGGGCATTACCCTGAACTGGGATGATTTCACCGACCTTTCGGCGGTTACTCCAAGCCTTATGCAGGTTTACCCTAACGGCCAGGCGGATATCAACCACTTCCAAGCGGCGGGCGGCATGAGCTACCTGTTCCGCGAGCTGCTGGGCGCGGGCTTGATTCACGGCGATATCCCCACTGTATTTGGAACCGACCTAACCGCCTACACACAGGAGCCGTTCCTGGAAGATGGCAAAGTCGTCTGGCATGAAGGTCCCGAAAACAGCCTGGATGAAGATGTGCTGCGCCCCGTCGCCACGCCCTTTGCGCCCACCGGTGGTTTGACCGTCATGAAAGGCAACCTGGGTCGTGGTGTGATCAAAGTCTCCGCCGTCACCGAAGAGCATCGGGTGGTAGAAGCGCCGGTGAAGATCTTTGAAGATCAAAACGAAATGAAGGCCTCCTTTGAGTCCGGTGATCTCGATCGCGATGTGATCGTGGTCGTTCGCTTCCAGGGCCCCAAAGCTAACGGCATGCCCGAGCTGCATAAGCTGACTCCCTTCTTGGGCGTGCTGCAGGATCGCGGCTTTAAAGTAGCGCTGGTCACCGATGGCCGCATGTCGGGTGCGTCGGGTAAAGTGCCCGCCTCCATTCACATGAGCCCCGAAGCCCTGGACGGTGGCCCGCTGGCCAAACTACGCGATGGCGATGTTATACGCCTGGATGCCAACGCCGGTACGCTGGAAGCCAAAGTCGACCCCGCCACCTGGGCTGAGCGGCAACTGGCCATCGGCAACCTGGATCACTACCACGTGGGCTTGGGTCGCGAGCTGTTTGGTGGCTTCCGCCACCTGGCCATGCGAGGTGAAGAAGGCGCTGGTGTATTCGGTGGCTTTGAAGCCGATGATCTCGCCCGTCAACAGGGGCAAATCTCAGAAGAGGATGCCTGATGCGACCGGCATTAATCGGCGATATCGGTGGCACCAATGCACGCCTGGCGTTAGTAGCGCCGGGCGAGGTAACACCACACGATATTATTAATCTTCCTTGTGCTGACTACCCCGGCGTGATTGAAGCGGTTCAAGACTACTTGAACCGTGTGGGCGCCACCGGTGACAACGCGCCTCAAGAGGCGTGTTTAGCCTTCGCCTGCCCCGTTCACGCTGAACGGGTTAAAATGACCAATAATCACTGGGATTTTTTGAAAAGCAACGTTCAGCAACAGTTGAACCTGTCACTTTTCAAGGTCATCAACGACTTTACCGCCCAGGCGCTGGGCGTGCCTCATGTGGCAGCCAGTGATTTGGTCGAGGTTCAGCCGGGCAAGTCTCAGGGCCACGCTACACGGCTTGTGATTGGCCCTGGCACGGGGCTAGGCGTGGCTGGGGTATTTCCAGGTCAACACGCCTGGATACCACTGCCTACCGAAGGCGGGCATGTCACCTTTGCCCCGACGGACGATACCGAGCGAGCTATTCTGGATATCTTCAAACAGCGCCGTACACGTATTAGCGTAGAGCGCATCTTGTGCGGCCAGGGCTTACTGGAGCTTTACCAAGCCTACTGCACCCTTGAGGGAATGGAGCCGCGTTTTACTAGCCCAGCGGAGGTGACCACAGCGGCCAATGAAGGCGATAGCCTCGCCACTGCAGCCCTGCTGCGCTTTCTAAAAATACTTGGCGATGTGTGTGGCGATGCCACTCTAACCATGGGCGCAAGAGGTGGTGTTTATGTATGTGGCGGCATTCTTCCCCGCTTGCTGGAGTGGCTGCCGAAAAGCGATCTGCGCGCCGCCTTTGTCAATAAAGGCCGTATGGGCACATATAATGCCGATATTCCGATATGGGTTGTCACCGCCCCTTGGACCGGCTTATTAGGTGCCGCCGAAGCGCTGCATAACGAAGAGGTTTTCTGATCACAACCTCTAAAAACATCAATATGGAACTTGCTATGCCCGCCGCAATCTTTGATGTGCCGTTTCTCCTCGGCATGATGCGTCTGCACGAAACACCTGCCATGCACGAACCGGAGCGATTGGCGGACTGGATCGAAGCACGCCTGGAACAGGGACTCAACTGGTTTGACCATGCGGACATTTACGGCAACGGCCAAGGGGAGAAGCTTTTTGGCGCCGCACTGCGGGCACGCCCTGCCCTGGCTCAGCGGGTCAATATCGTCACCAAAGCGAGCATCGCTAACGACAACCCAGCGCCCGTTTCGGGCAAAGTGAAGCACTACAACGCCAGCCCTGCTTATCTGAATGACGCCATTGATGCCTCGCTTGCACGTTTGAATGTCGAACGCCTCGATCACTTTTTGATTCACCGCCCCGATCTGCTGATGAACGCGGAAGCAACCGGCCGCGCCCTGGACGACGCCATTGAAGCAGGCAAAATTGGCGCTGCGGGAGTTTCCAACCATCTGCCCAGCCAGTGGCGGCGCTTGCAGGGCGCCATGCGTCATCGCTTATCAGCCAACCAGATCGAGCTCTCGATTGCCCACACAGCGCCCCTGTTTGACGGCAGCTTTGATGATCTATGCGCCGACGGCCACGCGCCCATGGCATGGTCACCTTTGGCTGGTGGGCAGTTGATGCAGGGCGCCGTTGGCGAATGTTTGGCCAAGTGGGCGACAGAGCTTGATAGCTTCCCCAGCGCTTTAGCGCTGGCATGGCTGCGTAGTCTTCCCAACTCGCCAGTACCGGTAATCGGCAGCGTTAAGCCTGAGCGCATCAGCGACATGCTCAAAGGCCCCGCCACGCTACCCCGGGAAGCGTGGTATGAATTACTGGAAGCTGCCCGTGGCCACTGCGTGGCATAAAGCTGTCTTTTCAAACAATCACAATAAGGAACCAATGATGACGCCAGTTATCGCGTTTGGGGAAGCACTGGTTGACATGCTCTCCAGCCGTCTAGGGGTGGCAACAGATGTACAGGAAACCTTTACGCCCTACGCCGGTGGTGCTCCCGCTAACGTGGCGGTCGCCTGCGCTCGTTTGGGTGTACCCAGCCAATTTTTAGGCATGGTGGGTGACGATACGTTTGGGCACTTCCTGGTACGTGAACTCAAAAGCCACGGTGTAGACACCAGCGGCGTGGTATTTACCCAAGAAGCCCGCACGGCGCTGGCGTTCGTTTCACGAGATGAAGTGGGAGAACGCACCTTTGATTTTTATCGACCGCCCGCCGCTGATCTGCTTTATCGCCTTGAGCATTTACCCCACGGCGTCTTCGAGAGCCCTGCCATTCTGCACCTGTGCAGTAACAGCTTGACCGACCCAGAGATAGCCGACGTTACCCTGGCGATGGCCACTATGGCTAAGCGCGCAGGCTGCCTGGTCAGCGTCGATGCCAACCTACGCCACAATCTTTGGCCCGGTGGCGCAGCGGATGCCAGCTTAGTCACGCAGCTGCTAGACGGCGCTGAGCTGCTCAAGCTCTCCCTGGAAGAGCTCGACTACTTGCGCGTTGATCACCCAGCCGAGTCGTGGCTTTCAGAACGACTGGCAGCAGGGGTCAAAGTTATTTTAATCACCGACGGCCCCAATGATGTCCTGCTTAAAGGCGTAGGAATCGACCAGCGCATTGCGCCGCCCAAAGTGGAAGCAGTCGATACTACCGCCGGAGGCGACGCCTTTATTGGTGGGCTGTTGGCGGAACTCTCGGCCCACAGCATCAATGAAGACTGGCAGAGTGATGCCGACTTCTTGCATCGCGCGGTCGTTACTGCTTGCCGCTGCGGCGCCCATGCCGTTACCCGCCATGGCGCTTACGCCTCACTGCCAACTCGTGCTGATATTGACTGAAATAGCGCAAAGCGAAGCACACCACAGACGGCGCGCCTGAATAAGGCGCGCTTTTTTATATCTGCGCCAAGGCATACCAATCGCCGGTTTTACTCGTACTTATGTCTAAAGCAGCCAGCTTGTGCAAATATCAGACATTTAATAGACTGATGTAAAATAGCCCATTAAATGACGGGAAACGCCATGACGTTGGATGCCCTGCCGCTCCACCAAGGGGGCGCGGAAAACTTAGCGCGGCTACTCGCCCAGGCGCTGCTGGCAGGCCATTGGCAACCCGGCGATGTGTTTCCCCGGGAGCTGGATATTGGTGCTCATTTTAACGTCAGCCGTAATCAGGTACGTAATGCGCTGACAAGTCTCACCGCTGCTGGGTTACTAGAGCGCACAGCGGGGCGTGGCACGCAGGTTCGCGACATAGGCGATTGGCACCTGCTCGACCCGCTGATGAGCGAGTGGATGTCAGGGCTGATCAACCTGGATCCACAACTGGTAAGCGCTATTTACGCCTTTCGCTACTCTGCCGAGCCGGTGGTGGCAGGTTTGGCGGCACAGGCAGCCCAGGCTGAAGACCTTGAACGCCTTGATAACGCCTTTATGGGCATGGAAAAAACGGCCAACAGCGCTGAAGCCCGCGCCGACCACGCCGAGTATGACGTTGCCTTTCACGATGCCACCTACCGGGCCAGTCATAATTTGGTTTGGCGACAAATGGGCCATTTACTGCGGCCTTCTATCATGGCGCTGATACACCGCTCGCAAAACCGCACCGACACATTAGACGACAGCTTAGCCCGCCATCGCCAGGTACTTGAGGCCATACGTAACCGCGATGCCCATGCCGCAGAGACCGCTGCAAGAGAAGTGCTGCGCCGCACGGCTATCGACCTCGGCATTGTCAGTTAACAATGACTCACTTAATACTTCCTATCCAGAAGGATGACCGAACATGAAAATTACCAAACTCAAGACCTGGCAAGTTCCCCCGCGCTGGCTGTTCCTAAAAATAGAGACCGACGAAGGCTGCTACGGCTGGGGTGAACCAGTGATTGAAGGCCGCGCGGCAACCGTCGAAGCCGCCGTACACGAACTTTCCGACTATCTGATCGGCCAAGACCCGCATCGTATCGAACATCTCTGGAACATCATGTATCGCGCCGGATTCTACCGCGGCGGCCCTATTCTGATGAGCGCGATTGCCGGTATTGATCAGGCGCTATGGGATCTTAAAGGTCGCGATCTAGGAGTGCCCGTTCACCAACTGTTAGGCGGTGCCGTGCGCGACAAAATGCGCATGTATGCTTGGACTGGTGGTGACCGCCCAAGCGACGTGGGCGCTGGCGCTAAAGCGCTGGTCGACAAAGGCTTCACAGCCTTCAAAATGAACGGCACTCCTGAAATGCAGATCGTCGATTCACACCGCAAGGTCGATGAAGCCGTAGCCCGTGTAGCGGAAGCCCGCGATGCGGTGGGCCCAGATGTGGGCATTGGTATCGATTTTCATGGCCGTGTCCACCGCCCCATGGCCAAAGCGCTGCTGCGCGAGCTAGAGCCCTTCCACCCCATGTTCGTGGAAGAGCCGGTTGCCCCTGAGCACCTGCCTTGCCTGAAAGATATTGCCGTTGGCCTAGGCTATCCGCTAGCCACCGGTGAGCGGCTGCACACCCGCTTTCAGTTCCGCGACCTGCTGGCCGATGGCATGATTGACATTATTCAGCCGGATATTTCCCACTGCGGCGGTATCAGCGAAGGCCTCAAAATCGCTGCGCTGGCATCCGCCTACGATGTCGCCCTGGCGCCCCACTGCCCGCTTGGCCCGTTAACCCTGGCCGCATCGCTGCAGCTGGATGCAGTGAGCCACAACGCCTTTATTCAAGAACAGAGCATGGGCATTCACTACAACCAGGGTAATGATGTACTCGACTACCTAGTCGATAAATCCGCCCTCGCCATTGAAGACGGTTTCTGCGCCATTCCCCAGGGCCCAGGCCTGGGTGTTGAGATCAACGAAGAATTCGTTGAGGAGCGCGCCAAGGTTGGCCACCGCTGGCGCAACCCGGTCTGGACTCATGAAGACGGCTCAATTGCGGAGTGGTAAGCCATGGGATCAACCGTGATAAGTGAAGCGACGGAGCTAGCGTCCAAGCTTTCGTGGATTGCCGCCGATTGGGGTTCCAGCAACCTGCGCGTATGGGGGCTAGACAAAGACGACCAAGTGATTGCCCAAGCCAGCAGCGATAAAGGTATGCTGGCTCTTAAGGCCAACGAGTACCAAGCCGAACTGTTAAGGCTGGTGGGTGACTGGTTGCCCGCTTCCGGCCAGACGAATGTGATGGTTTGTGGGATGGCAGGCGCCCGCCAGGGCTGGTTGGAGGCCGCCTATTTACCGGTACCAACGCGTCTTGACCAGCTTAGCCAGGGGGCGGTGACGCCGACGCTTGCAGGCAATCGGCTGCGTGTTTATCTGCTGCCTGGTTTAAGCCAAACCCGCAGTGCCTCCAGCCACTTTGATGTGATGCGCGGTGAAGAGACCCAGCTGGCCGGCCTCGTCGCCAACACTCCAGGCTTTTCTGGCCTTGCCTGTTTGCCTGGCACTCACGCTAAGTGGGCTACCCTTGAAGCAGGCACTGTTACTCAGTTCACGACCTATTTGACCGGTGAGTTGTATCAGCTATTGGCCAACCAGTCGGTACTAAAGCATTCCGTTTCATCACCTTCTACGGCCAGTAACGACCTTAACGACCCGACTTGCCGTGAAGCCTTTACTTCGGCAGTCAGAGAAATAAACGAAGCACCCGAACTGTTTAGCAGCCGCCTGTTCGGCCTGCGCGCGCAAGATTTACTTGATGGTCGGTTACCCGCTGGCGACAGGCGTAGTGCGGTATTGGCGGCCAGGCTCTCTGGACTCGCCATTGGCCTTGAGCTTGCTGGCGCCTGCCGTGAGTGCCCCACCGATAAGCCCATCATGCTGATTGGCAACCAAGCGCTTAGTCAGCGCTATACGCTGGCGCTCAATGCTATCGGCTATCAGACGCAGCATGTGGATGGCGACACAGCCGTGTTAGCTGGCCTGCGCCTCGCCCATCACGCTTTAAAATAATTTAAGCATGGAGAAATTGCCTATGTCGCTGCCCCTGATTGGTATTTTACGTGGTGTAACGCCTGATGAGGCCGTGGATATCGCGGAAGCGGTGCTCGCCGCAGGTATCACCCAGATCGAGGTACCACTTAATTCACCCAACCCGCTGGAGAGCATTCGCCGTTTGGTAGAGGCATTTGGCGATCGCGCAGTGATTGGTGCAGGCACGGTACTCACTCCCGCCCAGGTGCGCGATGTTCATGCTGCTGGGGGGCGTTTGATCGTTTCCCCTAACTGTCGGCCGACGGTGATTGAGGAGACACACCGGCTGGGTATGGCGAGCTGGCCGGGCATTGTCACCCCATCCGAAGCCTTCGATGCACTGGATGCAGGTGCTACCGGGCTTAAACTCTTCCCCGCGGTGCAAGTCGGTTTAGAAGGTATGAAAGCGGTGCGTGCGGTGCTGCCAACTGGCACACTTCTGTATGCCGTTGGCGGCGCGGGCGTCGATAACTTCGCCGAATGGCGCGCCGCGGGTGTTGACGGTGCAGGCCTGGGCAGCGCGCTATATAAACCCGGCCAAAGCGCAGCTCAGGTAGGCAAACAGGCTCAAGCCCTTGTCGATGCCTGGTTAGCCGGAGAATAATAAGGAGAACAACCAACAATGAATACAGACATCAGTGTTTCGACGTGGCAGGCCAAATTAGCGGTCGATTGCCGCTGCACCTTGGGTGAAGGCCCGCAGTGGGACGCCAAACATCAGCGCCTTTATTGGTGCGACATTCTTGAAAAGCAGCTGCACTGGCTATCCCCCGCCACCGGGGAAAGCGGCCATTATCAGCTTGACCATAGGGTATCGCTAGCCACGCCACTTGAAGAAGGCGGGCTGCTGCTAGTCGGTGAGGATCGCCTAAGCCGCTTCGATCCTGTCAATGCCGCTGTTGAAAGGTTCTGTGATTTCGAAGCCGACAACCCGGTAACCCGTAGCAATGACGCCCGCATTGATCGCCATGGCAGTCTTTGGCTCTCCACAATGGGTAAAAAAGGCGAAAAAGGCGCTGGCAGCCTTTACCGCCTGCATCACGGCAAGCTCACCCTTTTGCTCTCAGGCCTGACCATTCCCAATGCCATCTGCTTTTCTGAAGATGGCGAGTTTGCATGGTTTACCGATACCGCCACCGGCGTGGTAATGCGCTGGACGCTCGATAGCGAAGGCTGGCCCAAAGGTGAGCCGCAGCCCTGGGCAGATTTCTCCACGACATTAGGTAACCCCGATGGCGCCGTCGTCGATAGCGAAGGCTGCATCTGGTTAGCACTCTGGGGAGCGGGCCAGGTGGCCCGTCTAAACCAAGATGGCCATGTGATTGGTCTTATTGAATTACCGGTTAGCCAGCCCTCCTGCCCGGCATTTGCAGGGGCCGATCTTGAAATGCTGTATATCACCACTGCGCAAGAGGGATTTAGTGATGAGCAGCTAGCTCAGGAGCCCAGCGCAGGCTCGCTGTATGTCGTCGAAACCGGTGTTAAAGGGCTAGCCGAACTGCCGCTACGCTTGGTTTAGCACTCTCACCAATCATGTAAGTAACAAAAGGCCCCGCTAGCGGATACTAGCGGGGCCTCTTCTATTACGCTGTTACGGCTTCACCTCTTAACGACCAAGGGTAGCAATCACCCAGCGAAGCTTATATACATAACGATAACCAGTACTACCAGCACGATACCGGCGGGCACGGCACCCTTCCACGGCGTTAGATCGACATCACCGCTGTGCTCTTGTACCCAGTCAGTCTCACGTGGGCGCACCTTGCCGATAATCAGCATCACGACAACCAGCAACGCAAACACCAGCGCCACGAAGTGGAACTCGTGCATGATTTGCGGCAGTAGTGTAAACGGTGGCACAAAGTAGCCTGCTGCAATTAATAAGCAGCCGCCAATCAGGGCTATTTTCGCCGCCATTGGCGGAACACGCTTGGTCAGCAGGCCCACCAGCACCACGGCAAGAATGGGAATGAAGTAGATCGCGTTCATTTTCTGCAGGTAGCCAAACAGGCTCTCCTGGCCAGCCAGCAGCGGCGCGATGATCATGGTGATGATGGCCATAATCCAGCCAAAGATCTTGCCTGACTTGACCACCTGCATTTCGGTCGCGTCCTTGTTCAACACGCCTTTATAAATGCCCAGACTGAAAATAGTAGTGGTGCTGTTCAGCGCCGAGTTAAACGACGATAGGATCGCACCGACCATCACCGCAGCGAAAAACCCGGTGAGATACGGCGGCAGTACGTTAAACACCAAGTGACCGTAGGCTTCATCGGCACGCACGCCTTGATCGGCATAAAGATGGTAAGCAATAATCCCCGGCAGCACCAGATACAGCGGGCCAAGCAGTTTAAACAGACCGGTCAGCAGAACGCCCTTCTGGCCTTCAGCCAGGTTTTTGGCCGCAAAGGTACGCTGAATAATCTGTTGGTTGGTACTCCAATAGAAGAGGTTAATCAGGAAAACGCCGGTAAACAGGGTAAAGAACGGCACCTGCTGGTCAGCGCCGCCAATCGAATTCAGTTTATCCGGGTCGCTCTCTTTAAGGATGCTCCAACCTTCCATAATACCGCTGCCACCACCCACCGCCTGCAGGCCGAAGTAGACGATCACGAAACCACCAATCAAAAGCCCGACACCATTAAGCGTGTCCGAAACCGCAACCGTGCGGAGACCGCCAAACAGTGCATACACTGCACCAATAATGCCGACGATCCATACCGTCAGCCATAGCAGCGTAGTGGAAGACTCAATGCCAGTTAAGCCCGGCAGGTCGAGCATTCCCTGCAACCCTATAGCGCCTGAATAGAGGATAATCGGCAGCAAAATCACCGCGTAGGCAATTAAGAAGATGATATTGGTGATTAGCTGCGTCGTTTTATCGAACCGTATTTCGAGTAACTGCGGTAAAGTGGCAATGCCGCTTTTCAGAAAACGCGGCAGGAAAAAAAGCGCCAACGCTACCAGCGCAATAACTGCCACCACTTCCCAGGCCATCACACTTAAACCATCGGCAAAAGCAGCCCCGTTCAGCCCTACCATTTGCTCGGTAGAGAGATTGGTCATTAGCAGTGAGCCAGCAATCAGCGGAAAGGTTAGCGTGCGCCCAGCCAAAAAGTAGCCGCTGGTGCTTGAGTGGTCATCTCGGCGGGTGATACGCCAAGTGATAAAGGCGACAAGTCCTGTAAAGAACAGGAAGGACGCCAGGGTCAACGCGTGCATATTGACTCACCTCATCATCATTACAAGTGGCACGCACGTTAAAGTATGCGCGGATTAAAATGTCAGACATATTATCCAGTCATTTTAGATGAGCTGAATATAGTCCCGTTATACATCTTTGGTCTTATACACTTCTTCGAAGCGCCAAGAGGATACAGCATGCCTACAAAAAAGCCCCGGCTCTGTTCTTAAACATTGCGTTTAAAAACATAAACCAGGGCTATTACCAGCGCTGCTCTAGAGGTGAGCAGCTGCGGTTTACTTAATGATGAAAACGCTCAGCCGCTTGGCGGGCAAGTTCACGTATACCATCCCAATCTTCCGCTTCCACCATCGCTTTAGGCGTCAACCAGGAACCGCCAACACACATCACGTTCGGCAGTGAGAGGTAGGTTTCAGCGTTATCCACGGTAATGCCGCCGGTAGGACAGAAACGAGCTTCTGGGATCGGCGCACCAAACGCTTTGATCGCTTTGGCACCGCCGCTAGATTCTGCAGGGAAGAACTTAAAGCGGCGATAGCCATACTGCCAGCCAGTCATGAGTTCAGAAATCGTCGAAACCCCCGGCAACATCGGTACCGGGCTTTCAACGCCATAGCGATAAAGCGCATCTGTCGCCCCTGGCGTCACAACAAAATCTGCTCCAACCTGCTCTGCTTGGCGGTACTGAGCCGGCGTTAGCACCGTGCCTACCCCGATACTCGCACCTGGCAACGCTGCCTTCATGCGCTTGATGGCATCCAGGGCACAATCGGTACGCAGGGTAATTTCCAGTACGGTTAGGCCGCCTTCGACTAAAGCTCGGCCCAGCGGGACGGCATCTTCCAAGCGCTCAATAGTGATGACGGGAATCACTTCAGCTTTTAAGCAGATGCTATCAAGCTCGGCGGTGCGCGTGGACGGTAACTGTTTATCGATAGTCATATTCGTGAGTCTCCAAGCAACTTATTATTAGCGAAGGCCTTAAGGCGCCCAGTAAATTGCCAATGGGCAGGTTAAAAAGGCACGAATCGGCAGTTGACGCACATCATCCCCGTTTAGCGCCTTGGCCAATACGGCGCGTTTATCATCGCCAGTGATATGTAGAAAATGACGGCGCGCTTGATGTAGGCGATCCGCTGAGAAGGTAATGCGCGGCTGTGGCTGGCTAGGCGTGCGTACGGCGACCACCGGTTCATCTGTTGCTAGCGCCAAGGTGAGTTCGGGGCTATCGGGAAACAGTGATGCCGTGTGGCCATCTCCGCCCATTCCCAAAATCACAACGCTAGCGGGCCACGCTAATGACTCTACTTGCTTAGCCACTTCATCTACGCCCTCTTCAGGTGTCGCTGCACGGCATGTTAACGGTATAAAAGTGGCCGCCGCTGCTTCGCCCTGCAAAAGATGCTCACGTACCAACTTGGCATTGCTATCACTGCTCTGCTCATCCACCCAGCGCTCGTCGGCAAGCGTTACATCAATACGTTCCCAGGGCAGCGATTTGGCTGCCAGCGCCTTAAAAAAAGGCACCGGCGTAGAGCCGCCTGAAACCACGAGCAGTACGCGCTCTTGGCGGTTTAGGTCTTCGTGCAGCGCCTGAAAAACCGCTTCGGCAAGCTGCTCAGCCAGCTGTTGGCGTGCTTGGCTCATATTAGTAATCCTCGTACCAGCTGCGGCCATCTTGGGTAATCATGGCGATAGAGGCGACTGGGCCCCATGAGCCCGCCGGGTAGCGGCGCGGTGGCGTGTCGCGCTTTTTCCAGCCGTCAATCAGTTGGTCGCACCAGCGCCAGGCGTGTTCGATCTCATCGCGCCGAACGAATAGATACTGCTGCCCTTTCATCACTTCCAGCAGCAGACGCTCGTAGGCGTCGGGAATCCGCGATTTGGGGAAAGCACTGTTGAAGTCCAAATGCAGCGGCCCGGGGCGCAGGCGCATGCCTTTATCCAAGCCACTATCTTTGGTCAACACTTGCAGGGCGATGCCCTCTTCCGGCTGCAGGCGGATAATCAGCTTATTGGAGGCAATACCACGCTGATCCGGATCGAAGATATAGTGCGGCTGCTGGCGGAAGTGAATGACGATCTGTGAGAGCTTCTCCGGCATCCGTTTGCCGGTGCGCAGGTAGAACGGCACCCCCGCCAACGCCAGTTAGACACCTCGGTTTTCATGGCCACGAAGGTTTCAGTCTGGCTTTGCGTGTTGGCCCCTTCTTCTTCCAAATACCCAGGCACAGACTGGCCGTCGCTATTGCCAGCGATATATTGACCGCGCACCACATCCCGGCCGAGCGCTTCGCCCACAAAGGGTTTGAGGGCTTTAAGCACTTTCACCTTTTCATCGCGAATCGCATCGGCATCCAGATTGGAAGGCGGGTCCATAGCGATCAAACACAGCAACTGCAGCAAATGGTTTTGCACCATATCGCGCAACTGTCCTGCTTCATCGAAATAGCCCCAGCGCCCTTCTATGCCGACTTTTTCAGCAACCGTAATCTCCACATGGGAGATATTGTTCTGGTTCCACTGGGTGCCAAATAGCGGATTGGCAAAACGCAGTGCGATCAGGTTCTGGACGGTCTCTTTACCTAAATAGTGGTCGATACGGTAAATCCGCGACTCGGGAAATACCTCGCCAATGGCGTCGTTAATTTCAACCGAAGAGTCCAGGTCGTAACCGATGGGTTTTTCAACCACCACACGGCACTCATCGTCCAGGCTTTTACTGGCTTGAAGATGGCGGCAAATATCGCCGTAAATACGCGCGCCCACGGAGAGGTAAACCACCATTGGACGAGGGGAGCCTTTGCGCCACTCACGAATAGCGTCATAACCATCGACACTGGAGAAATCGAGCTTTAAGTAATCCAAGCGAGCAAGGAAGCGCTCAAGGCTTTGCTTATCTTGCTCGCTGCTTTTTAGTCGCTTTTGCAGCGCCTCGTTGACCATTTTCCGAAATGACGCCACATCGTGCTCTTGGCGAGCCAGTCCCATAATGCGCGTGCTTTCAGGCATCAAGCCTTCACGATCAAGATGGTATAGGGCAGGAAACAGCTTACGCATGGCAAGATCACCCAGCGCCCCAAACAGTGCTAAATCGATAGCATGGTTGGGATCGCCCAGCGGTGCACTTTGGGAAGCATTGGACTGGCTCATCTTTGCTCCTATTTATAATTAGGTATCTAATGTAGTTAGATTACCTAAAATTTACCGTATTAAGGGCATTATACGCAACAATTCGTGTAATTTTACTACAAAATATGCGGCACGTGACTATCAGCCGCCTGAGATACCCACTCTACCCCTCTAAAGCATGAATTTGACTAGTGGTAGTCGCGTCTTCACACGAATAATTCTTTAAACGGCTGGCTTTTTTACAGACTTTTTATGGAAGGGCATGTTCTCTTAGCGCATGCTTAAGAATACTAAATTGCGAGCTGGGTATATGACACCTTTTACACCGTGGTTTCATCGCAGTAGGGATGTGTATCGACACTGGGCGCCTGTTTTTAAAATCATGTCTGTCCTCTGGGTGGTGCTAGCGCTGTTCATGCTGGTGCCGCTAATGGTACTGCTCATTGAGAATGACCCAGATGCGCCCGCTTTTGGCGTTTCTGTGCTGATAGTGCTTAGTGCTGCCGCCATCACGTGGCTACTGACCTACCGAGCCTCGCTGGAACTCAAACCGTGGCAGATGTTTATTCTTACCGCTGCCAGCTGGGTCACCATTAGCGGTTTTGCCAGCCTGCCGCTAATACTTGGCGCTCCCCAGCTAACGTTTACCAATGCGGTATTTGAATCAGTCTCGGCGATTACCACTACGGGCTCTACCATCCTGGTGGGCATTGAGCACTTTTCCGACGGCTTAAAACTATGGCGAGGATTGATGCAGTGGATGGGCGGCATCGGCATTATCGTCATGGGCATTGCGATCCTGCCGTTCCTTAAAGTCGGCGGCATGCGGCTGTTTCATACAGAGTCTTCTGACTGGTCGGATAAAGTGATGCCCCGCACGGGCGGTATCGCTAAGGCGACGCTAACGATTTATGTCAGCCTGACCCTCGTTGCGATTGGTAGTTATTGGTTCGGTGGTATGACGCTGCTGGATGCCACCGTCCACGGCATGACCTCGCTCTCTACCGGCGGCTTTGCCAATTCCGATGCCTCTTTTGGCGCTTATAGCGAGCAACCATGGTTACTCTGGATGGCCAGTTTTTTTATGCTGAGCGGCGCTCTACCGTTTGTGCTTTATATCCGATTTTTACGCACATCACGCGATGCGCTATGGAAAGACCAGCAGGTACGTGGCCTTTTAAAACTGCTGTTGGCTGCAATTTTGGTACTCAGTGCTTGGCGGGCCATTCAAGGGGACCACTGGTTTGAGTCGCTTACCCACGTCACTTTTAACGTCATTTCAGTGGTGACCACCACCGGTTACGCTTCTGATGATTACACTCAGTGGGGAGCACTGCCGGTTGTTGCCTTTTTCTATCTGACTTTTATAGGCGGCTGCAGCGGTTCGACCAGTGGGGGGATGAAAATTTTTCGATTCCAGATTGCTACCTTAATGCTGCTCAATCAGTTGCGCTATCTAATCCATGCCAATGGCGTGTTTACCACCCGCTATAACGAACAGCCCGTCACTAGCGATATTTCACGCAGCGTGGTGGCGTTCTCATTCTTTTTCTTTATCACCATTGCCGCCCTAGCGCTGGGCCTTTCAGCGCTAGGATTGGATTTAGTCACGGCGCTTTCCGGTGCTGCTACGGCGGTCACCAATGTGGGGCCGGGGCTTGGCGATATTATTGGCCCAGCGGGTAACTTTGCCTCACTGCCGGATGCTGCAAAGTGGCTGTTGTGTATTGGCATGCTGATGGGGCGTTTAGAGATACTCACCGTGGTGGTGCTGCTGACCCCGATGTTCTGGCGACGTTAAACGCCTGGATTCGTGGCAGCCTCGACCAATAAACGATACCCAACACCTGCCTCAGTTTGTAACAACGCAGGTGTTTGCGGGTCCTCCCCCAGCTTTTGTCTTAAGCGGCTAACGACGATACGTAAATAGTGGGTGTCATTGACGTGCGTGGGCCCCCACACTTCTTTTAGTAACTGCGTTTGCGTCATTACCCGACCGGCATAACGGCAGAGACGCTCGACGACGGCGTACTCTTTACGAGTCAAGTGAACTTCTTCATTACGAAGTGTGACGCGGCGCAACGCTAAGTCGATAACGAGCTCTTTACTGATGTAGTAGTTTGAGCTCGTCTCCCCTCTTGCCTGCTGAGAACGACGCAGCACGGCTCGTACGCGGGCGAGCATCTCCTGAATGCCGAAAGGCTTGGTGACATAGTCATTTGCGCCGTTATCAAGCGCTAGGACCTTCTCTTCCTCCCGCTCTCGCACGGAGACCACGATTACCGGCACCGCGCTGTGTTCGCGAATGGCGCTCAGCACCTGCTGACCATCCTGGTCGGGCAACCCCAGATCTAACAACACAACGTCAGGCGCTTGGGTATACACCGCCGCTAGGGCTTGCTCTCCATTCTCTGCTTCGATGACCTCATACCCCTGAGACGCTAAGCTGATGCGCAGAAAACGCCGTATTTGTAGCTCGTCGTCTACGATTAGGATTCGCCCGCTGCTCTCACTCTTCATCTATTCCTCGGGTTTCAGCGCCCAACAAAGGCAGTGTAATGATAATGGAGGTGCCGTGGCCGTTCTCGCCGATATCGGCCTTGATAGAACCACCGTGCGCACCAATCATGCCACGGCAAATAGCGAGACCTAAGCCACTACCATGAGCACTACGATCGCCATCGCCGCCGCTGTAAAACATATCGAAGACCTGCTCCCGCAGTTCGGCCGGTATGCCAGGGCCTTGGTCGGTGATGCTAATGACCATCACTGAGTGTCCTTCTTGCTGTGCTGGGTACGCTTTTATCAATAGCTCTCCGCCGGGTGGAGAGAATCGCTGTGCATTATCCAGCACGTTGACGATAGCTTGCTCCACCAGCGCAGGGTGCACATATAAAAGCGGTAACGATGATGGCCATTGCTTGCGAACCACCACGTGCTTAAGCGACTGACCCAGACGCTTAATGGCAGAATTAATGACATCATCGAACGACACCCAGTCACGTTCAATTTTCAGCGTACCGTGTCCCAAGCGCGTCATATCAAGCAGGTTTTGGATGTAGCGATTGAGGCGTTCGCCCTCCGATAAAATGCCGTCCAACAGCTCACGCTGATCGTCATCATTTAACTGCGGTTTAAGCTCAATCAGTGAGCTGGCAGCACCGATGATCGACGATAGCGGTGTGCGCAGATCATGAGATACCGAAGAGAGCAGCGCGGAACGCAACCGTTCATTCTCCTCAGAGACGCGGGTAGCGTTTAATTCTGACACTAAACGCGTTCTCTCCAGCGCCATACTCAGTTGCCGAGTAAGCGTATCAATTAATGACTCACTCTCCTGGGTAAGCATTGTCGGGCTGGCTGAGAGTTTTAGCGCCAGCATGCCAACTTTTTGTCCCTGCACCGTTAAAGGTAGTAAACGCCAAGCTTGCTTGCTCAGGGTCTGTGTACCGTGGCCGCTCGCTTTTTCGTGTTGCCAGCTCCAGACCGCCGCTTGTTTTGCCTGCATATCCAATCGTTCTGACTCAGGCCAAACGTACTCGATGCGTACGTCACTGGCGCTTCCTGCCGAGTCCATAAAAGCGATGGGTACCGCCAAGCAACGCGCTAGTGTATCAACGCCAATTTTTGCCACCTTCGCACTGTCGGTCGCTGTGGATAGCTGTTCAGCGTAGCGCAGCAACAGCTGCGTTTGGTCCCGGCTGGCGCGTAACGCGACTAACCGCTGCCTTCCTCGCCCGGCTAACTGGCCGACCACCAGGGCCACCAGAAAGAAGAACACCACCGTGAGCAGTTGCCCCTGCTCTACCATGGCCAACGTCAACCGAGGCTCGGTGAAAAAGAAATTAAAGATAAGGAAGCCTACGACTGCGCTTAACATGGCCATGGTCGTGCCTGCCCATGCCGCGCTAAACAGCACGGCCGATAGAAACACCAGCGACAGGTTAGCCAGCTCAAGCCAGGGTTCTAACAAGTGCGCGACGGCAAGCGCAGCGACAAGCGCCATGCCGCTTACCAGTATTCGCGGTAGCGATAGTGATAAAGGCGGTAAACGCTTATGCAAACGGCGCTTTGCCCCCGTTTGCGCTACCACAACCACATCAAATGCATCCGCATGCGAAACAAGACGCTGAGCCAGCGAACGCGACCAAAGGCGCCAGCCGCGATGGGCCTGCCTGCCCACCACAATCGTTGTTGCATTGATTGAACGGGCATAGTTGAGGATTTCAGCCAGTTGGCTATGCCCTTGAAGACGAAAGGCTTCACCGCCTAGCCTAGCGACTAAGCTAAAGGCATGCTCAATGGCCAGTTGATGTTCAGTGGATGCGCTGCCTTTATCAACGTATACCGCTCGCCAAACCGCCAAGCGACGCTCCGCCATGCGATGAGCCGAACGGATCAGGGTTAAATCGTCTTCACTGCCGTCTAACACCACCAGTAAATGTGGCCTTACTGGCCATGGGCCCTCTTTACCGCCAGCGCTCATCGCCACTTTAACGTCGGCATCAACGCGCTCCGCCATGGTCTGGATGGCCAGCTCACGCAGTGCGTTCAAGTTCGATTCGTTGAAGTACCCTTCCATGGCAGCCCGAGCCTGCTCGGGAATATACACTTTGCCGCGCCTTAGCCTCTCCAATAGTTCTTCTGGGGTTAAATCCACTAATGAGATATCGCGGGCGCGTGACAGCAACGCATCGGGTACGGTTTCCCGCATTCGAATACCGGTGATCCGCGCTACGTCGTCATTGAGACTTTCAAGGTGCTGAATATTAACCGTTGTCCAAACATCAATGCCTGCGTCTAAAAGCTCTTCAATATCCTGATAACGGCGAGGATGACGGCTACCCGGAATATTGCGATGAGCCAGTTCATCCACCAATAGAATGCTGGGGCGGCGCTCCAGCGCGGCGTCGAGATCAAATTCATAAAAGGTACGGGCGTGATGTTCGATAGGTGCTAACGGTAAGCGCGCTAGCCCTTCACAGAGCGCCTCTGTGTCCTCGCGGCCATGGGACTCCACCACGCCAATCACAATATCATCACCCTCTTCGGCGCGCTCACGGGCAGTGCGCAGCATGGTGTAGGTTTTGCCTACGCCAGGAGCGGCACCTAAAAATACACGCAAACAGCCGCGCGCCTCTCGGCGCGCGGCTGTTAGCAATGCATTGGGATCGGGGCGTTGATCCGCTGAATACATTTAGCTACTCCACAGGGGTGACGGACGACGTGGTTGTGGCTGCTGGAAAACGCTCATCCAAACTCACATTCAACCGCAATACGTTGACCACGGGCGACCCCAGCCAGCCCGTGTTTTCAAGCGCTTGGTTGATCAGCTCAGTGACGCTACCTTCGTCGATTTCACGCGCCTGCGCTACCCTGGCGACCTGTAATTCAGCGGCTGGCAATGAGATATGAGGGTCAATTCCTGATCCAGAGGCGGCGATTAAATCAATCGGAATTTGCTCAACGCTCACTCCTTCCCGCTGGGCGATGGCAGTCGCCTCTGTTTGGGCACGCTCGCGGAGCGCTTGGTTACTGGGGGCTAGATTTGAACCTGAGACGCCGCCCGCATCGTTACCCGCCGCTGACGGGCGGCCAATAAAGTACTCGTCGCTGACAAAGGTTTGTGACACTAGGCGTGAACCCACGACCTGCCCTGACGTGTCCCGGATTAAACTGCCCTGGGCCTGGTCGGGAAATAGCCAGCCGCCTAGGCTGGTGGTAACAAAGGGATATACCAATCCTAGCAGTATTGCCATCACCGCCATAAAGCGAAGCGCGCTGCTCCAAGAGGCCTTATGTTGAAGCTCTTGCTCCTGGCGCTCTTCATCCTGGTCCGTTATTTGATGTGGCATATTCATGAGATCTCTCCTAAATGAACAGTGCGATGAGCATGTCGAACAGCTTGATGGCAGGGAACGGTAAAAGTAGGCCGCCAAGACCATAGATCAGCAGATTACGGCGTAGCAGTTCCGTCGCTGATGCCGCTTTCACCGACACACCGCGCAGAGCGAAGGGAATCAAGGCAGGAATAATCAATGCATTGAACAGCACTGCTGCTAGCACCGCCGTCGTCGGCGAATGTAGGTTCATGACATCCAGCACGCCTAGCGCTGGGAAACTGGCCGCGAATAGCGCCGGCAATATCACGAAGTACTTAGCCACATCGTTAGCGAGAGAGAACGTTGTCAGCGCGCCACGCGTTATCAGTAGCTGCTTACCAATTTCAACCGCGCTGATTAGCTTGCCGGGATCAGAGTCCAGGTCGACCATATTGGCCGCTTCGCGGGCGGCCTGTGTGCCCGAATTCATTGCTAGGCCAAGGTCGGCCTGGGCCAGTGCCGGTGCATCGTTGGTGCCATCACCTACCATAGCGACCAGGCGACCGCTAGCCTGCTCTTCACGAATTAATGCCAACTTTCGTTCAGGTGTAGCTTCAGCAATGTAGTCATCTACCCCAGCGGACGCGGCAATGGCAGCGGCGGTAATCGGGTTATCACCCGTGATCATCACGGTTTTGATACCCATGGCACGCAGCTCGGCAAACTTCTCTGCAATACCGCTTTTAATCACATCAGACAGCGCTATTACACCCAACACATGCCTATCTTCTGCTACTGCAATAGGCGTTGCGCCATCCCGGGAGATTCGCTCTATCAATTGGTTATAGTCGCCGGGTATCTCGCCTCCCTGGGCTTTTACCCAATCGGCAATGGCGTTTGGGGCGCCTTTTCTGAGCTGTCTTCCGTTAGTGAGATTGACGCCCGATAGCCGTGTTTCAGCGCTAAAGGCTTCGAAAGTGGCCCCCTCCGCTTCTTCACTAAGCTGGGGATCAACGCCCTGCTCCTTTGCCAACACAATAATTGAGCGGCCTTCTGGCGTGGGGTCGTCGAGTGAGGCAAGAAACGCCACGTCACGCACTCGCTGCTGTGACGCCTGCGAACAATTAGCGAATTCGGTAGCGCGCCGATCACCAAGAGTGATAGTGCCGGTTTTATCCAACAGTAACGTATCGATACTGCCCGCAATTTCGACGGCTTTGCCTGACTTAGCAACCAAATTAGCGCGCATGGCACGCTCCATGCCCGCAATTCCAATGGCCGGTAACAAGCCGCCAATGGTGGTGGGGATCAAGCATACCAACAGCGCCACCAGCATAATCGGTGAGGTTTCGACGCCCACAAAGGCCGCCATGGGCACCAGGGTGACCACGACTATCAGAAATACCAACGTTAGCATCGCCAGCAGCACTGAAAGAGCCAGCTCAGTGGGCGTTTTCTGACGACTGGCTCCTTCAACCAGCGCTATCATCCTATCCAACAGCGACTCGCCTGGGTTGGCACTGACCTCAATAATCAGTTGGTCCGAGAGCACCTTGGTGCCAGCGCTTACGCCGCTATTATCGGTGCCTGCTTCACGCAATACGGGTGCCGATTCACCAGTCACCGCCGACTCGTTGATCGAGGCCGCACCATCAACAATTTCGCCATCTGCCGGGATGAGCTCACCCGCAACGACCTTAACCCTGTCTCCTTTGCGCAGAGAATCGGCCGTCACACTGCTAATGCCGCCATCGGCGTTGAGTTTAACGGCTTTTAACTGCCCTTTGGTTTGGCGCAGCGCACCCGCATGTGCCTTACCCCGTGACTCCGCCAATGACTCCGCCCCGGTTGCAAACAGCACGGTGGCAAGCAGCAGCAAAGCAATGGTCAGCGCAAAACCGCCATTTTCACCTTGGGCAAAGGCGATAGGCGTGAGCCCAAAGCACACCACGGTGCCAATGGCCACCACCGCCATGACTGGGTTACGCGCCAATTGCCGTGGTGTCAGCCCTTTTATTGCTCCGACCGCTACCTGGCTGAAAGAGAGCGACTGCCGCGGTTGTTTAGCACCTTCTGTATATGACATCTCGTTTCTCCTAAAAACCCTGCACGACGGCTTCTGCAATAGGGCCAAGCACCAGCACCGGTAAAAAGCCGAGTAAGTTAACAATCACAATGACGCCTGCGGTTAAGCCCATAAAGGCTGGGCTATCGTCTGGCAGCGTGCCGCGACCCGTCGGTGCTGTGCGCTTAACGGCTAGCCATCCAGCCACGGCTAGCGGCACCAGCATGGGTAAAAACCGACCAATCAACAGGGCCACTACACAGGTTAGATTCCACCACAAGGTGCCATCGCCAAGCCCTTCGAAGCCGGAGCCATTGTTGGCAAAGGCCGAGGTAAACTCGTAAAGCACTTGGGATAAGCCGTGAAAACCAGGGTTTGAGATTTGCGCGGCACTTGGCAGCGCCACCGTCAGCGCGGTCAGTCCCAAAATGATTAGCGGCTGGGCAAGAATGGCGAGTGAAATCCAGCGTATCTCGCGCGTTTCAAGCGGTTTACCGAGCAGTTCAGGCGCCCTACCCACCATCAATGAGCCGACAAAGGCCGCCAACATGAGATACAGAAAGAAGCCGATCAATCCCACGCCAATGCCGCCAAACGTTACATTGACAAACATATCCATCAATAAAACCATGCCCCCCAAGGGGTTAAAGCTATCGTGCATGGCATTGACTGAGCCGTTGGATGTTTGGGTTGTCCAGCTCCCCCACAGTGCAGAAAGATCGGTGCCAAAACGCAGCTCCTTACCCTCTAAATTACCGGCAGTCTGGGCAAGCTCGGCGAACGCAGGGTTTGGCATGCGCTCTGAATAGACCACCAGCGATGTGGAGACCAGCGAGAACGCCAGCATCACGCAGCCAATGCCCACCATTAACCGGCTCCGCCCGGTCATCACGGCGATGGCGATTAACAATGCGATGGGGATCAGCGTTAGCGAGGCGGTTTCAATCACGTTCGCCAGCGGTGTTGGATTTTCAAGCGGCACACTTGAATTGGGGCCATACCAGCCGCCGCCGTTCGTGCCTAATTGCTTAATCGCCACCATTGAGGCTACGGGCCCAACGGGTATGGACTGCACCTCTTTCACCTGTGGGTCCAGCATGTCTACCTGATGGGCAGCCTGATAACTGGCCGGTACGCCCTGCCATGTCAGCAGCAGCGCCACCACGGCGGCTAACGGAAGCAGCACACGTACAACCGTGCGTGTCAGGTCGTGGTAATAGTTGCCTACGCCTTTTGTCAGACCGCGGGGCTTAGTCATCAAAAGCGTTCTGGCTATCGCGATCAATACCGCCAGCCCTGTGGAAGGGGTTAGAAACTGCAGCGTCACGATGGCGAAAGTTTGGCTTAAATGTGAAAGCTGCGCTTGGCCTGAGTAGTGCTGCTGATTGGTATTGGTCGCAAACGATACGGCCGTATGCAGCGCCGTATCCCAGCGCATTCCTGGAATACCATCAGGGTTTAAGGGCAAAACACCCTGAAACATGAAGACGAACCAAGCCAACAGCACTAAACCGACATGCAGTTTCAAAATAGCCACCGCGTAGGCTTGCCACGTCATGGTTTGTTGGCTATTGATGCCCGCTAAGCGATAAATGGGCTTCTCGATCACCCCAAAGATAGTGTCTATTTGGCCCGGATGGACACTAAGTGCTTTGGCCATGTAGAGACCGAGGGGAACACATAACAGAGCGACTAACGCGTAAATAGCGACCATATCGTTCATCACGATCTCCTAAAAACGCTCGGGGCACAGTAGGGCGTAAAACAGGTACCCAGCCGTTACCGTGGCGATAATCAACAGTACGATATTCATGGAAGTGCCTCTTTTTATGGACACTTCGAGCTTAATGAGATAGCGCGTAAAAATTCGATGCTGATTACGGCCATAAGCGTTAAAAAGTCGTAAAAATATGGCCTTAAATCAGGTTCAGAGCAGATACAAGCCGACGCCCTCTCGACAGCTTCCCCTTGAATGAGCGAACATCGAGCTACCTTTACGCCAACACGGCTGTGTCATTAATGAAGATCATCATTCTCGGCGCTGGCCAAGTCGGCGGCACCTTGGCAGAACACCTCGCTCGCGAGGAAAACGACATCACTGTCGTTGATACTGACGCCAAAAAAACTGCGCGATCTGCACACCAAACTCGATATCCGCACCGTCACCGGGGCGGGCTCCTACCCCATTGTGCTGCGCCAGGCCGGCTGCGAAGACGCCGATATGTTGATTGCAGTGACCAGCAGCGACGAAATTAATATGATCGCCTGTCAGGTGGCCCATACGCTGTTTCGCACCCCAACCAAAATTGCCCGGGTGCGTGCCACGGCGTATTTAACCCGTAAAGGGCTGTTCGCCCACGAAGCCATCCCCATTGATGTGCTGATTAGCCCCGAGCAGGTAGTGACCGACCACGTGCGCCGGCTGATCGAGCACCCTGGCGCCCTGCAAGTACTGGAATTTGCCGGAGGTCTGGTACAGCTGGTCGCAGTCAAAGCGTTCTACGGCGGCCCGCTGGTGGGACAGGATCTAGCCTTTCTGCGCCGCCACATGCCCAATGTGGATACCCGTGTAGCGGCGATCTACCGACGCAACCGACCGATTATTCCCCGCGGCGATACGGTGATTGAAGCTGACGATGAAGTGTTTTTCCTCGCCGCTCGCCGCGATATTCGTGCGGTCATGAGTGAGTTGCGTCGGGTCGAGCAGGATTTCCGCCGCGTGGTGATTGCCGGTGGCGGCAACATCGGCGAGCGACTGGCGGAGCATCTGGAGCACAGCCATCAGGTCAAAATCATCGAGCACAACCTGGAGCGCTGTACCACGCTTTCTGAGCGCTTGGATCGCACCGTGGTGCTTCACGGCAGCGCCACCAGCAAGCGGCTGCTGGAAGAGGAGAATATCGAAGAGTGCGATATCTTCTGCGCGCTGACCAACGACGACGAGGTCAATATCATGTCGTCGCTGCTGGCCAAGCGCTTAGGCGCCAAGAAGGTGCTGACGCTGATCAACAACGCCGCTTATGTGGATTTGGTACAGGGTGGCGAGATCGATATCGCCATTTCGCCTCAGCAGGCGACTATCGGCAGCCTGCTGACGCACGTGCGACGCGGCGACATCGTCAACGTCCACTCACTGCGCCGGGGCGCCGCCGAAGCGATTGAAGCCATTGCCCATGGCGATAAACAGTCTTCTAAAGTGGTCGGCCGCACCATACGTGAGATCGATCTACCGGAAGGCACCACGATCGGCGCGATTGTGCGCGGTAAAGAGGTCATCATCGCCCACGGCGATGTGATGGTGGAGAGCGGCGACCACGTGATTCTGTTTGTGGTCGACAAACGCCGCATTCGCGATGTGGAACGCCTGTTCCAAGTTGGCTTATCGTTCTTTAAAGACACTTTTAACAGGCGTTTATAGGGTGGTTAAATCTCCACCGCGCGGCCAATAAACTCAATGGGCCCAGTGGGGAGACCGGTAGCCGAACCGGTTTCATCTTCCAGCGTTAGTTCAAATAGCTGGTTATCTTCAAGCGGTGGCAACTGATCCATGCGCAGGCGAATCGGCTGGCCTGGCTCCACTAAACCCAGTGAAACCGGCGCCTGCCACTCATCCGCCTTGGTCCAGAACTCTAGCGCTTTGCCTTCAGGCACTTCGAAGGTACCCAGTGGGATAAGCTCTATTTCCTGGCGCGATGAGGCCTGTACGACCCACCCCGCTGACTGTGTTTGCGGGGCAAGCAGAACTACCATGTACTCGGGGGTCGTTGGTTCGGTTACTTCGTTCGCCAACATCACGCCCATGACTAACGCCGCCGCCAAGCCAAACCCGGCAGCGCCACGCCAAAGGGGCAAGCTGTGTAGCATGCGCCGAGGCCTTGGGGGCACAACAGCGGAACCCTTATGTTTAGCGGTCGCTTCTCGTGCCTTTAAGCTGCGCTCAATACGTGGCCACAAATAATCGGAGGGAGGGACGGGCGTGGTGATAGCGGTATAGGGTAAAAAACGCTCCTCCCAGGCCATCACGGCTTTTTGCAGTTCAGGCTCATGGGGTAAACGAGCTTCCAGTGCTTTACGCTGCTCTAACGACAGCGTGCCCAGCACGTATTCACCCGCCAAGGCATGGTCATCTTCGCTTTCGTGATCATTAGGGCGGGTCATGCCATACACTCCCGTAAGCGCAGTAAACTGCGTTTTATCCAGGCTTTAACGGTACCGAGCGGTGCCCCAGTATGGGCAGAGATTTCCGCGTGACTGAGGCCATCGACATAGGCGTGAAGTACACAGTTACGCCGCTCGGGCTCAAGTTGTTCTAAACAGCTATCCATCCGCTGGCCGGTCTGCCAATCAAAGGCATCTTCGGCAACCTCAGCATGCTGGAAATGCTCGTCATGATCTAATTCGGTGGGGTCGTTGCTATCGAAGGTAATTTCACGGTGACGGTAACGAATAGCATTTAATGCCAAGTGACGCGCGACACTAAATATCCATGCACGCGCGGACCCTTTATTAGGGTCGAAACTATCGGCGCGTTGCCAAATATTTAGACAGGCATCGTGAACGATATCTTCCGCCATGCCACGATCTTTGACGATTCGCAGTACCACACCTAAAAGCCTGGCACCTTCGTGAACATAAAGTTGGTGCAAAGCGTCATGCTCGCCACGGGCGCATTTGGCCAATATGGCAGCATGATCAAATTCTGAAGACGCGTCAGTCAAACCCTAGCTCCCTGGTGACGGCTCCGACGCCAGTCGTCGTTCTCACAGACAGCATAGCCGCTAGGGACCCGAGAGACGAGCCCCCAGCGGAATTAGACTTACTCAGCAGTCCAGAAGATGTAGTCAGCTTGATAGGTAACTACGGCGGTAGCACCGTCGTGATCCATATCACAAGCGACATCAGGAGCAACACCGCCTTGGGTGTTCAAGCGCTGAATATAGCTAACGCCCGTCATTGCGCCTTCGCCTTCAGCAGGGTTGGCTTCAACAAGCTGGAGCGGAATGTTGCCATCGCCATTAGCGGCTGTGGCTAGCTGGGTACCGGTGATTTTTGAACCGTCCAACGCTTCCCATGTGGCTGGCGGGCCATAGTAGCTACCCACTTGGGTGCCATCGCTGTCGTTAAGCGCAGCGTGCGGGCCTTTAAATACCCAACCCATGTTGCCGTCGTCTTGGGTTTCACACATGTAAGTAATAGCGCCAACGCCAACTGTTTCGAGGGCGATGGTGTTGCCGTCCGGTACTTGGACATCCGCAGGCGTTTCGGCCAAAGTGGCTTGACTGAAGGATGCAATCAGTGTGGCGGCCAAAGTAGCGCGCGTTAGATGATGAAGTGTCATTTCAGTCTCCTAAAAGGTTTGTTATCAGCTGCCGTAAATGGCGGCTGTATAGTGAATACCCGCGAGACCTGTTTTTGGATGCAGCTAATTAAAAATATTTTTAAATGACGGCAATAAAAAAGCCCGCGACAGGTCGCGGGCAAGGTACATTGGAGATGAAACGGTTAGTTTAAAGAGCTCACAGCGTTTAGAACCACACTTCAGTTTGGACGCCGAAGGTCCACTGGCCACCGGTAAAGCCTTCGTTACCTAGCGAGCTTTCGCCATAGTTGTTCAGGTCGTCATCCCAGTCACTGAACGTTGTGAATAGGCGAATTTCAGGACGCTGCCAGAAGCCGCCGACCTCGGGCTTGAAGGTGGGCGCAATCGTGAACTTGCTGAAGCCACCATCAACCGCGTTGCGGCCGCTATAACCTTGGGGATCTAGATCCATCCACTGATAGCCCGCTTCGTATTGCATCTCAAAGTTCTGCGTTAACTCGTTAGCTAAGCGGACGTTAATACCTGCCCAGTTGTACTTATCGCCTTGGGCATAACGGTCTTCGCTGGTTTCAGCCAAAATAGAGGGGGCGATACGCCACTGCGGGGCAATATAAGTGGTGCCATAAACGGCCAAACGAGTGGCGGTGGCATCATCGGTTAGCTCACCTCTCGAACCAAGGCTTTTGGTTTCGGCACCCAACCCTTGGCCATGAAGCACGGCCGCCTTGAAGTTACCTTCACCCATCCCGAAGAAGCTATCGCCGTGATAGGCAATCATGGTGTGGAAACCGGTATCGGCTGCAGTTTGGCCTTCTTCGATATCACGCTCGTCATTGTCAGCAGCGGACATACCGTTGACCATCCACTGCCAGTTACCAAAGTAGTTGTTAGAGGTCAGGATAAGGTTATCGGTATCGCCTTCAAGGCCCGGATTTTCACGATCAACGATCGGGTAGTCGGCAAAGCTACGACCATAAATCGAAAGGTTGGATTTCCAATTATCGGCCAATTGCATGTCATAGATACCGCCACCGGTACCCGCCAGGAAAATCACGTCACTATCAAGCCAATGAATATCGAAGTTATCCCGATCAAAACGCTTACCGGCCCAGATAGAAGCGTTTTCAAATGCGCCGGTGAAACTGGGAAGATCGCTGAATTCGGCAAACACCTGGCGCACGTTGAGATCGGATTCGCCGCCGGTCCAATCGTTGCTGGAGGTCGTGCCGTCAGCAATCATGGTGCGGTAAAGTGCTTTGGCGCCGTTATCGAACTGCATGCGGTAGTTGAAAATTGCTTCGGCGTAGGTGTCCGGCTCATTGCCTAAACGGCCAACGGCGCCGCCTTCCCCACCCGCCGGTGTCAGGTAAGGCCCAGCGTTTTCACTTTTACCATCTTCGCCAATCAGCAGACCTGAACGCGCATAAACGTTAAACGAGAACCCCTCTTCACCATCGGCATAACGCTCCACCCGCGCCAAACGCTCTTCGATCTCCGCGTCGCTCTCTGTAGCCACCGCAGTAGACTGTGATCGCTCGGCGATCTCGGCACGGCGCTCGGCGGCATCGGCGCGCTGCTCTGCCGCTTCAATGCGGGCTTCCAACTCGGCAAAGCGCTGTTCCATGGTCATCTGTGCGGTGGCAGTACCACTCATTCCCAAGCTGGCAGCCGCAATGGCAATCGCTAGCGGCGTTTTAAAAGTCATTTTGTGCATTGTTTTGAGTACCCTATTGTTATTGGCTTTCGATTACTTGTTTTATGAGCATTTATCTTAATCGATTAAGATATATAGTTCAGAAATCCTCTTTTTGAGCATGGCGCACTTCCCTTCTATCATCGCTTGTCTACATAGGCATGCCGCTGGATTACCTTAAAGCGCTGCTAGGAAGGAAAGACAGGCAAAACTTAATCGATTAAGCTAATTATTACCAACGTCAAAATGCCGTTTAGCGACTAATGTCTAAGGAACTCATCAATGAGGGTAAGGTACTTCAATGTTGTTCAGTCCTCTATCATTGAGGAGGATCAGGAGAGTAAGCCGCTACTTTTAACTTTGCGTTTTAGAAACGCCGGAATCCACATAGTTAATGAGTTGTATAAAAATATTAACGTGCTTATTAACAAGAAGCTTACAAATGCCTTGCCCGCAAAGGATGCACTGTGACTGACTACCGTCAAATGACACTCAAGGATCTTGCTCAGAAGCTCTGCGTCTCTACCGCGACGATCTCCAACGCCTTTAACCGCCCTGATCAACTATCCCCGGCCTTGCGCGAACGTATTCTTAAAGAGGCTAGACGGTTGGGATATCACGGCCCAGATGCCAAAGCGCGGAGCTTGCGCACCGGCCGCTCGCGGATTATTGCGGTGATTCTTGCTGAAAGCCTTACTTACAGTCTGAACGACGCTGTGACCAGTGAGTTTTTATCGGGTGTCGCCGAGGTGCTCGACGCTCATGGGCATACATTACTACTGCTGCCTGGACGCGGCCATGCATCGCAACCACCAGGTTCAGCGAATATCGCAGATGGCTTTATCGCTTATGGACAAATTCCTAACAATAAAGTAATTGATGACCTGCCCGCCCAGCGCACCCTGGTGGCAGTAGATTTTGATATTGAAGGATGCCCAACGGTTCATATCGATGACACAGCGGCCAGCTATAAAATCGCCCAGCATGCGCTTCGCTATTTGCCTAAACGCCCAGCAATTATCAACCTGCGCATAGCCAAGAAGGCGTGTAACGGACGCGTGACACCCGAGCACACGCTGCTGCCCAATACCAGCACGATCAGCCGCGCCCGCCTTGAAGGCTTTCATAGTGCGCTAATCGAACAAGCCGTGGATATTGATCAGGTACCGCTATGGAATATCGAGGAGAATACTTTTGAAGTTTGTTCACCTGTGATCGCCGAAATTCTCGACCAACCTCCCGAGCAACGGCCTGACCTGCTGCTATGCATGTCAGACCGCATTGCACTTACGGTGCTAACACTTGCCGAGCAGCGCGGTATTCGGGTACCTGAAGACCTGCGCATCACAGGATTCGATGGTATTGCCGAGGGCCAGTACCGCGCTCCGCGATTAACCACAGTGCGACAAGATAGCGTGGGTAAGGGGCGGGTCGCCGCTCAGATGATTTTGGGTCGCATCCCTCTCGCCCAGCAGCTACTCGAAACAGAGCTGCTACTGGGCGATACCTGCCCTTAAAAGGGTATTACTTGGCAGTCGCCTGCATCGCCAGCGCGGTATCCAACATACGGTTGGAGAACCCCCACTCGTTGTCGTACCACGCCATGATTTTAACCAGACGGCCATTAACGCGCGTGTGATTGGAATCAAAGGTCGACGAGTTGGCATCGTGGTTAAAGTCGATAGAAACCAAAGGTTCGGCGTTAACGGCGAGTACCGGTGAATTAGCCGCAGCCTTCTCTACGATGGCGTTAATCTCTTCTTTTGTGGTATCGCGGCTGGCGGTAAAAGTCAGATCCACCAGCGAAACGTTGATCACCGGCACGCGAACGGCTAAGCCATCAAACTTGCCCGCAAGCTCCGGCAGCACTAAGCCCACCGCGGCGGCAGCGCCAGTTTTGGTCGGGATCATTGAGTGCGTTGCACTGCGTGCCCGGTAAGGGTCTGAGTGGTAAACATCTGAAAGATTCTGATCGTTGGTGTACGCATGCACCGTGGTCATCAAACCATTCTCGATGCCTACTGCATCGTTCAACGCTTTTGCCACCGGTGCTAAGCAGTTGGTGGTGCAAGAAGCGTTAGACACGACCGTATGCTCTGCGGTCAACACATCATCATTCACACCATACACAATGGTGGCATCGGCATCCGGGCTGGGAGCAGAAATCAACACGCGCTTGGCACCCGCTTCGATATGCTTCGCCGCCGCTTCGCGTTTGGTAAACAACCCGGTGCACTCCATCACCAGATCAATATTCATCGAAGACCACGGCAACTGTGCGGGGTCGCGCTCTGAAGAGATTGCAATACGATCACCATCAACCGTGATGCTCTCGGCGTCATGATCTACCTTAAAAGGGAAATGGCCATGAACGGTATCGTGACGCAGCAGGTGAGAATTTAACGAAGGATCGCCTAAATCGTTAATGGCAACGACCTGAATACGGTCACGGTAGTTGTTCTCGTAAAGGGCGCGCAGTACATTGCGGCCAATACGGCCAAATCCGTTAATCGCAACTCTTATTGTCATGATAGCTCCTCAATTAATCAGTGGTAGCCAATGGCGTGTTTCGTAAAAAATTTACCAAAAATACGTACTTAAGCATCATAAGGTAGGAAAAAACGTTTAAACCGCCTTAATAGGCTAGTAAATATCCAATATGTAGTAAAATTACTATACAAACACTGCCGTAGTCCAATACTAAAAAACCAATGTGATAAAGAGAGTAACGCTATGAGTGACGCACAACCGCCCCTTCAAGCTATCCGTACTCTGCAAGCGCGTAAGCGCATTGCGTTGATTGCCCACGATGGCAAGAAAAGCGAAATGCTCGAGTGGGCAACGCGCTGGCAAAGCACGCTCAGCCAGCATGAATTGATCGGCACCGGCACCACCGCCGGGCGTTTAAAAACAGCATTAGGATTAAGTGTAGAAGGATTAATGAGTGGCCCACTGGGGGGCGACCAACAAATTGGCGCGCGCATAGCTGAACAGCGATTGGATGTGCTGATTTTCTTTTGGGACCCCTTCTCGCCCCAGCCCCATGACCCGGATGTCAAAGCGCTACTGCGATTGGCAGCGCTTTGGAATGTGCCGGTCGCCTGCAATGCGGCTACCGCGGACTTTCTGCTCTCCTCACCCTATTTGAACGAAAGCTACGACATGTCGATCCCGGATGCTAACGCCTGGGCCCAAGCCAGAACGGTCTAGGGCAGTTATCAGCAAGGCTTGATATTAAGTTCAAGAGAGTGTGGTGTTTATCGGGCGTGCAGGTGTCGCGCCACTACCTGAAGACCGCACTCATAATGGCCGTTCATGGCGGCCAATGCGCAGCTCAGCGTCAACGCAGCAATACGTTCGTAGTCCTGCAGCGCTGAGTTTACCGGCTGAGGGAGAAAATCCAGCAGCCGGTGATCGCCAAAGGTCGCCAAGCGGATACTATCCGGCAAGCCACCGCGCTCTAGGAACACATCAAACACCCCCTCCAGCAGAGTGTAAGAGGCTGTTAACAGTGCGTCAGCTCCCCCCTCTTCATCCAATAGTAGCGCCGCCAAGTGCGCACCTTCGCTCCGCTCATAGCGTGCTCCACTTAAAATAAGTGGCTCTATATCAGTGCCCTTCAAGGCCGCAAGAAAGCCTGCCCGGCGTTCGCGGCTGATCGATAGATTCGGCATTGCCTCCAGCCACGCAACGCGTTTAGTGGCCTCGCTAATTACTGAGCGAGTCAGTGTCTCGGCCGCTTCACAGTCATTGCTCACCACGCTGGAAAATAGCGCAGGATTTAGGCCACGGTCCATGCCCACTACGCACCAGCCCTCTTTCACCAAATCAGCATAAAAAGTGTCGTCGCTGGGCAAACAGCTGGCGGTGATCAACACCTCGCAGCGCTGGGCACGCAGTGCGAGGGCGAGCGTACGCTCACTCTCAGCACTGTCATCTGAGCTTACGATCAGCAGCTGATAGCCCTGCTCACGCGCACCGCGCTCAAGGCGCTTCGCCAGGCGTGCGTAACTGATGTTCTCCAAATCGGGCACGATAAGCCCCAGCAAGCGGCTGGCTCCCCGACGCAGTGCGGCCGCCTGGGGGTCAATGTGGTAACGGTGCTGACGCACCACCACCATCACTTTTTCAATGGTTGCCGCGCTAATGCGCCGCTGCTCGGCTTGGCCATTAATGACGTAGCTAGCGGTCGTACGCGAGACGCCGGCTAGCCGGGCAATATCGGCAAGTGTCATGCGGGTTCCCCTTAGAGTGACCGGCCAGTTTATCAGCAAGAAAGCGCACATCAGACCAAAGTCTAAAAGCACAAACCTTGTGTCGTGAAGTGAATCGATTCAGCATAGCACTATCCCTAGATTCAATGGCAAGGATGAGCCGCCAGAAACAGTGCGGTTTATCTAACCGGCACCACTGCCACTATCACGATCACTTATGTAGACGCCTCTGCTCAGACGTTGATTCATTGAATGCCAGCAGAGCTCGTTTACAGGAGAATACTATGCTGACACTCGGCCCCGATGACATTTTGCTAGGCCGCCTGGCCGACAGCTGGCAAACCGCGCTGGACAGTGCCGCTGAAGCGCTAGTAGAGGCCGGATTGGTTGAGGCCGAGTACCGCGACGGCCTTCACGCCCGCGAAGCACAGTCATCCACGTTTTTAGGCAACGCCATTGCGATTCCCCACGGCACGCCTGAAAGTCGCCAGTTTGTGAAGCAAACGGGCGTGCGTGTGCTGCAGTTTCCCCAAGGGGTGAAGTGGCACGACGGCCAATTGGTGCATGTGCTGGTCACCATTGCCGCACAAAATGATGAACACTTGGATATCTTGCGTCAGCTCACCCATGTGCTGGATCGAGAAGGCGTCTCTGAGCAGTTGGCCAATGCCAGCTCCGCAGCCGATGTGGCGCGCCTGCTTTCCAAAACGGTTGTTGAGCCACGCCTGGATACCGACACACTATGCGTCAACTTCCCTGCACGCGACCCTAAAGAGCTGGCCCTGGCCGCGGCCGCCCGGCTGCGTCAAAGTGGCTGCGTCGATAACAGTTTTATTACAGCCATCGCCTCAGCGCAGCCGACCTGGTTAGGCAAAGGGCTGTGGCTGGCCAGCAGCTCTCAAGGGGTTAATCAGCCTGCATTAGGCGTCGCCACGCCTGCCGAGCAAGCCCTGCAAAGCGATGGACACTCCGTGCATGCGCTGTTCTGCTTAGCTACCCAGGGTGATGCTCACCGTCCGCTGTTAGAGCAATTAATGGCACTGCTGGATACCGGTGCCAGCGACACACTGCTGAAAAGCAGCAGCGCTCAGCTACTCGCCCTATTGGCGGGTGAAACCGCCAGCACACAAACCCGTCGGGTGCGGGTGCTTAATCCCCATGGCTTACATGCCAGACCCGCTAAACAGCTGGTGCAAGTTGCGCGTGCCCAGAGCATAGCCATTAATGTTCGCCTCGAAGAAGGCAGCGCCACGCCAGTCTCTGCGGCCAGCTTGACCAAAGTGATTGGCCTTGGCGCGCGTCGTGGTCAGTGGCTGGTGCTTTCAGCCGAAGGTGAGCAGGCAAGCTCATCATTAGAGGCCGTCGCCGAGGCTGTTGAATCGGGCCTGGGAGAGAAAGTAACGCCCTTTGATGGCGGCTTTGGTAGCACGCAGGAAGCGAGCACCTCTACACCGGCGGTTGAGCCTCTCGCTGCCGATACGCCCCACACCGGTGTGGCCGCCTCACCGGGTTTGGCCATTGCGCCAGTGTTTGTCATTCGCCCGATGCAGTTCGAGTACGCTGAGCACGCCAGCGATGCTGAGTACGAAATCAAGCGTTTGGATAGCGCGCTAAAAGAGGGCGCCGCCCAGCTGCACACATTGGTGCATAACGCCCCCGGTGGCGAAGTCGCCGATATTCTTTCGATGCACGAAGAGATGTTGGATGACCCCGAGCTTCATCACGCGGCTACCGATGCCATTCGTGAAGGCCGCTCCGCGGAAGCGGGCTGGTGGGAAGCAATTGAAACTGCCGCCCACGCACAGGAAATGCTTGCCGACCGCCTGCTGGCCGAGCGCGCTGCCGACCTGCGCGACGTAGGCCGCCGGGTGCTGGGCGTACTCTGCGATGTAACGCTCCCCGAACCGCCGGATCACCCTTATATTCTGGTCATGGACGATATCGGCCCTTCCGATGTGGCCCGACTGGATACCTCCCGTGTGCGCGGTCTGCTCACCGTACGCGGCGGCGCCACGGCACACAGCGCTATTCTGGCCCGTGCACTGGGCATTCCCGCCGTGGTGGGCGCGGGTCAAGCGGTGATGGCACTCAACAACGCCAGCATGATGATTCTGGATGGCGAACGTGGCCGAGTGACGTCGCAACCTTCCGAAGATCGCCTACAGCGTGCCGAGCAACAGTTGCTCGACCTCCAGCAGCGCGAAGCCGATGCCTGGGAAACCCGCTTTGAGGTCGCCCAAACGCGCGATGGGCACCGTGTGGAAGTCGCCGCCAACCTGGGCAATACTGCTCACGCTGCCGATGCGGTTGAGCGTGGCGCTGAAGGTGTTGGCCTGCTGCGTACTGAATTTCTGTTTATGGCCTATGCCAGTGCTCCGGACTTAGCAACGCAAATTGGTGAGTACCGCCAAGCAATTGAAGCTTTAGAGGGCCGCCCGCTGGTAGCGCGCACCCTGGATGTCGGCGGCGACAAACCGCTGCCCTACTGGCCGGTTCCTCAAGAAGATAACCCCTTCCTGGGCCTGCGTGGCATTCGCTTAGCGCTGTCCCAACCCGAGGTACTCGAAACACAGTTGCGGGCACTATTAATGGCAGGAACGGGTCATCCGCTGCGCATTATGCTGCCGATGGTCAAAGACGTTGCCGAGTTCCGCACGGTTAAAACCATCTACGATCGGCTTCTGCAAGAGATCCCCACCTCCCAGCGCGCCACCGATGTGCAGCTTGGAGTGATGATTGAAGTACCTTCTAGCG
>AXCI01002237.1_pt1 | contig 36509 bp, 34 predicted proteins | sample 182571 | NCBI WGS metagenome assembly AXCI01 (sample SAMN02359225, study PRJNA218796) | groundwater metagenome | isolation source: Mt. Simon Sandstone pore water sample D5872 at 1.8km depth, Illinois-Basin... | place: USA: Decatur, Illinois | collected 2009-05 | reverse complement strand
TTTTATAAGGTACGCTGAAGAGGAAAATGAGTAAGTAAATGTAACAATTAACCATGGACGTGTAACATTTAACTTATTATAGTGGTCTGGTTGCCTATGATGGGCAACTATTAAAAAAGGAGACTGTTATGCTACAAACTGAACTCAAAACCTACGAAGCCCCTACGCTCGAAGAGCTAGGTGTGATGAAGGATATTACTGAAGCAGGCAACCAGCCTTTTGCCGACGAAACTAATGGCATAGATGGAACTGCATTTCAAGTAGGCTCCTAATTTAGGAGATTACTACTGTAGGTAATACGTAATTAACCGCACGCCACATATTCCTAATATGGGGCGTGCGGTTTTTTTATTGTCATTAATTTCTACTGAATACGCTGCCTGGTTTCTATACAACAAAAATTTCTAGCGTCTCGCACCCTAGACAGCACGTCATCAACTGTCCCTTTCCTTGTAAACCCATTTCACAGCATGCGCCCGCAGGTTTGCTCACGAGTTGCTACGCCGGTTTCAAGCGCCTTGACCTGCTGGAAGCGCGTAGTCGCGCTTCCAGTAGCAGCTCTCATCCTCTTGAGCTAATACTTGCGAATGGCAAAACCGTAAAAACCAAGAGTAACGCTAATACTATATTACCAGATAAAAATAAAGTAACGAGTTGTAATAAATAGGTGTAGACGTGTAACCAAAGAGTTACTATAGTGAGGTTGTTGTCGGGGTGAGACAACCTCACACTTAAAGGAGATCAACATGCTGCAAACAGATCGCAAAAGCTATCAAGCCCCTGTGCTCCAAGAACTTGGCGCTATGAGCGATATTACCGAACAGGGTAATGTCCCCAACAGTGACTCTCTGAACGGTAAGGATGGCACTGCCTTCCCACCTGGAGTACCTGGCTCCTAATTTAGGGTGACAGGGCTGTAAGCTACTTACCGCATGCCACTCTTAGTGGCATGCGGCTTTATTGCCTGTATAATCAGTTCAATTTTCTTTACTTTGCAAAAGTCCTACCCAGTAGCTCTCTTTCAGTAATTTTTATTTGGACAAAGAAGCCCTTACGATGACATCAACTACTTTTTCTTCAGCTACTCTTTTACAACGCAACCCTGACATGGTGGCCGCCAACCTAGACGGTGACCTTGTTATGATGAACGAAAAGCTGGGCCGCTATTACGGTATTTCCGGGGTGGGTGCTCGTGCCTGGGAATTACTTGAAACGCCATCAACGATTGACGACCTCGTTGAGGCTATTTGCCAAGAGTACGAAATTGATAGCGAGACCTGCCAGCAGGACATTAGTCGATTTGCTCAAGACCTGATGAAGGTTAATCTCATTGAGCCAGTTAATAAGTAAGGCTAAAAAATTGCGCCGCTACTTAACACTCCCCAGCCATAAATTAGCGAGCTTTTTCTACAAGCCCGCTTTTTCAAAGCTCTGGTTTATACCGGTTTGGTTGATGCTTGGTGTTAGCCGGCTCCTGATTGTCACCATCACTTTTCGACGCCTAGCCCCTTATTTAGGCAAACCAGTAGGGGTAAGTGCTTACTCACATTTATTGACAGTAAAGCAAGAGGCCCATGCGTTACGCATCGCTCGAGTCATACGTCTGACTGCGCGCTACTGCCCTTGGGTGGCTAATTGCTTTCCCCAAGCGATTACAGCTCGCCTTTTACTGGGGCTTTACCGTATCCCGTATTCCCTCTACTTTGGCCTTTGTCGCGACCCGGAGACAAAGGAGTTTAAAGCCCATGCATGGGTGACGTCAGGCCGAATACCGGTGTCAGGTGGCCATAGCTTTCAGTACTACACCGTCGTGGGCTGTTATACAAAACCATAATAGATTCAATCGTTTAAATACAAAGAAGGGCAGGCATGCTTCAGCATACCCGCCCTTCTTTGTCTAGAAGCCCAACGACAACGACTACTTAGCCGCCGTCTCACTCGCTTGAGCATTGATTTCATCGAGCAACGGCTGCAAATTTTTATCCATATCGTCCAACGACCAAGGACGGCGGAAGCGATAAACACGGATCTGCTTAGCCAAACGTATGCCTTCACTCATGAGATGTTCGTCGGTATTAAACTCGCTACCTAACTCAGGCCGATAAATAGCCCCCATCACGGTCTTAAAAGCCTCGACGCCTGACAGCCTCTCAAGACTTGCCTCTTCGCCCTCTTCAGCGCGCTCTAGCTGCACTAATGCATTCAAGCGGTGGGCGTCATAACGAACACCTTTGTTCATCATTAAGTGAAACTTTTCGGCGCGCATCAAATCTCGCACAAGCCCTTCTGTTTCAATCCCCAAGGCCTTCAACGCATCGCGCCAGAGCTTTACACGAGCCGGACCCGGGTGAAGCAAAGGCTCATCTTCATCCGGCTTGATAACCGCAACGTCGTCGGTGATTAACGGCCACTGCTGGGAAAAGTGCAACCATGCACTCATAGTGGACTTACCCGCCCCCGAGTGACCGGTAAATGCCCACGCCCCGGCAGGTGTCTTTAACGCACTAACGTGCAGCGGCAGCCAATGGCGCTGATGCAACAAAGCTCCCAGGGCACTACCCAGCAAAAACAGGCGTACGTCACCGGGGTCAGCCACAGGGTTCACCCCGCGTGGCATACGACGGTCAAGCAAAATACGCTGACCTTCCTCGACACGGTAACGAGCAATACCCTCTACCGTAATCTGACAACGGTCATCGCCTACTTCCAACCAATTGGTGAGATAAGTACCGTCTTCAAGCCGTTCAGCAACGCCTGGCGTCGTTACGAATACATCCGGGTGCTCACAGGGGTCAATTTCAGGAAGTTCCGGCAGCTCAAGCGTGGAGCAAATTTTGAGGCCATAGGTGAGGTAATAGTAACGCTGATCAATGGCAGGTAAATTGCCTCGCCTTTCCCTTTGCTCCAACAGTTTGTCGTCCGCAGAATTGGTAGCACGTCTCTCAGCCATCATGGTTCCCTTAGTCAATCCTGACAAGCACGCTGTTATTGGCAACGATACACCAACGCAACGTTTATCAGCACTTTGAAAAATACATTGCAGATTTAAGGGCCTGCGAACAGACACCTATCAATGGTTTACAACAAATTGAAAATAAACAACAAAAAAGCCTGCAGCTCGATTAGTGCGGCAGGCCTTAAGAAACTCAACTTAGCAACAGTTCTGACCCTATCAGCTCAAACAACAAACCCGTTAGGAGAATTCAGGCAGCTCAGGATGGCTGGGGGGCTTCTGATGGCCATGGAATTTCTTGTAAAAATAGTGCTGCTTAATGGCAAATAGCTTTTCGAAAAAACCCGGTGAGAAGAAAAACTCAGTTTTGTCGGCCATTGACCCAATTTCAACCAACATCGGGCGCTCATATACTTTTCGTGCTTTAGTTGTTCCCATGCCTACGCTCCTTTTGCTTTTTTATTACTTGGTCTGCTCAAGGTGCCTAGAAGAGGCGCTGAGAAAACCATGTTTGCTACCGCTTATTTTGGCGATGACCCTACTGAATGCGCCACTCAGAAAACTAATGTTACACTCAGTTACCTAATACTACTATAACGACAACAAAAGTCACTAGCTCAATTTTGCTTTTTTCAATATCGGCGCTAAATTTTTCTCGATATCGGCGAGGCCCCAGGGGCGAGAATAGCGATAAATGTGTAATTGCATCGCCAGTCTTTCGCACGCTTGCAGTATCTTTTCAGGCGCCATGAATTCTCGACCAAACTCAGCGCGATAAAGCGTATCAAGCAGCATGACAACGGCTTCATCACCAAACACTTCCGTTAGGCTGGGCTGACTGCCCTCATCACCTCGCTCCAAAATGACGAGGTGCTGCAGGGGGGCTAAAATCGGCACTTCGCGGGTATTACTTGCCGGAATATGAAATTTATCGGCTCGGCTCAAATCGCGTTGCGCACCCTCCATACCGATTTGGAGCGCCTCCATCGTTTCTTTCCAAAGCTTTATTTTTCGTGGTCCTGCATACAATAGTGGTACTTGGTCCTCGGGTTTGACCACGGCCACATCGTCGGTAATTTGCGACCAGCCGAGGCGAGTATGCAGCCATGCACCCATGGTCGACTTACCCGCGCCAGAGTGCCCGGTAAATGCCCACAAGGCGCCCGATGGCGCCTGTACTGCATTGATGTGGAGGGGCAGCCAGCCACGCTGATAAGCCAGCACCCCTAGCGCACTGCCCAAAAGATAGACACGAACGTCTGCCGGTGAAGCCGCTTCCGCTAATGGCTCTTTTACGCGCCTATCAACGACAATACGCCGTCCTTGCTCAACACGGTAATTGGCAATGCCCTCAATCCACATCTGACACTGATCATCCCCCATTTGTAACCAGCGATTTACCTGGCGACCGTTTAGCAATGTTGGGTCAACGCTGCCCGCCACTATTTCAATATCGAACTGCTCACAAGGGGCAATCGAAACAAGTTCCGGTAAGGGGATGTGTGAAACCACCGTGAAGCCGTAGGTACTATAGTAATAACGCTCATCGGGATGCTGCTGAGCGCGACAACGCTGATCGTTAGCGCTGATATCGTTGCCATTCGGCGACACAGGGCTAGTGGAATGACAACGACTATCACTCATTCAAGTATTGGCCTTTAGAGAGTGTTTAATAGCAAAAAACGTTTAAAGCCGGAGGTCGGTTTGAGCTTTAGGCAAGACATACTTCAAGTCATACAGGACGTGCAAAGGCTTACCCCAGCTACGAATGGTATCCACTGAAAGCGCTTTAAACTCATCGTGTGCAACCGCTAACACGATAGCGTCGTAGGCCGTGGCTTCGGGTGAATCGATAAGCGAGACACCATAGGCCTGTTCAGCTTCTTGTTGATCGACGTGAGGGTCATACACATCCGCTTGAACATTGTACTCGGCCAGCTCGGCAAGGATATCTACCACTCGCGTATTACGCAGATCAGGACAGTTTTCCTTAAACGTAAGGCCCATCACTAGAACACGTGCGTTTTCTACGTGGATGCGCTTTTTAATCATTTGCTTAATAAGCTGGCTAGCCACATAGGCTCCCATACCATCGTTGATACGACGACCGGAGAGAATGACTTCAGGGTGATAGCCAACCTGCTGTGCCTTGTGAGTCAGGTAATAAGGGTCTACCCCAATGCAATGGCCCCCGACCAGGCCAGGCCGAAATGGTAGAAAATTCCATTTCGTGCCCGCTGCGGCAAGCACTTCTTCAGTATCAATATCCAAACGATTAAAAATGACGGCCAATTCATTGATCAAGGCGATGTTCACATCGCGCTGAGTATTCTCAATCACCTTGGCGGCTTCAGCTACTCGAATACTGCTGGCTAAGTGGGTACCCGCAGTAATGACGCGGCGGTAAAGGGCATCGACAAATTCTGCAGCTTCTTTAGTAGAGCCTGACGTTACTTTCTTAATCGTTGTAACTCGGTGTTCTTTATCGCCTGGGTTGATACGCTCGGGGCTGTAGCCTGCAAAGAAATCTTGGTTGTAGACCAAACCCGAAATACGCTCAATAACAGGGATACAGTCTTCTTCCGTGGCCCCGGGGTATACGGTTGACTCATAGATGACGACATCGCCTTTGCTTACCACCTTGCCCAGCGTTTCACTGGCCTTAATCAATGGCGTCAAATCAGGACGACGGCTTTCATCAATGGGGGTAGGTACAGTGATAATGTAAACCGTACATTCACGCAGCGCTTCAAGATCACTGGCAAAACTAAGCTGCGTCGACTCTGCCAATAATGACGGCTCTACTTCCAAGGTACGGTCGATTCCGTCATTGAGCTCTGCGATACGTTTTGCATTGATATCAAAACCAACCGTCGGCATCACCTTGCCGAACTCAACGGCCAGCGGCAGCCCCACATAACCTAGCCCAATAATCCCAAGACGCACCTGATTTAAATCTTGCATTAGTTGCCAACCTCGCCCGTTGTTTACGTCATCAAAGTATTTTAAGTTATTGACCGCTATACCCATTGGGGTTAGCTGATTGCCAACGCCAAGTATCGCGAATCATATCGTCTAAATTACGCTTAGCCTGCCAACCCAGCGCTTCAGTAGCCAATGTAGGGTCTGCCCAAAAAGCAGCCAAATCACCGTCTCGCCTTGGCGCGACGTCATAAGCTATTGTTTGACCAGAAACCGCTTGGAAAGTCTTCACCATTTCCAGTACAGAAATCGCTTTTCCGGTGCCTAAGTTGTAAGCATGGGAACCAGGTTGATCCAGCCGCTCAAGTGCTTTCACATGGCCTTCGGCCAAATCCATAACGTGCAAATAATCACGCTCGCAGGTGCCATCTTGCGTTGGGTAATCGTCACCAAACACGGCAAGCTGCTGGCGTCGACCGACGGCTACTTGGGCAATAAAGGGTAAAAGGTTATTGGGTATGCCGCGAGGGTCTTCTCCAATTAACCCGCTCTCATGCGCACCGATAGGATTAAAATAGCGCAGCAAGGCCACTGACCAACGTGAGTCAGCCGCGCAAAGATCATCTAACACCCGCTCCACCATGGCTTTAGAGACACCATAGGGACTGCTTGGCCAGCCACGAGGTAATTGCTCATGGTAGGGCACGGGTGCTTCAGGCCCGTACACGGTGGCAGAAGAGCTAAACACAAGCCGGAATAAAGACGCAGCCTGCATCGCTTGGCATAAAGTGATAGTACCTGCCAAGTTGTTCTCGTAGTACGCAAGCGGCTCAGTGACACTCTCACCGACCGCTTTCAAACCAGCAAAATGCAGCACGGCAACAATGTTGTTTGCTGCAAAGATGCTGTCTAATAACGCCCGGTCGCGGATATCACCCTCTATAAAAGTAAGTGATTTACCAGTAATCCGCTCCACGCGATGGAGCGACTCCGCGGAGGCATTTATAAGGTTATCAACCACGACTACCTGGTAACCCGCTTCCAGTAGCACCAGCACCGTATGAGACCCTATATAGCCCGCCCCTCCCGTCACTAATATTTTGCGATTTACGCTATTCATATGACTACCTTTGCTACAGCATTCACTTTAATTAAGACACTAGTGTGATTGTACTAAAAAGGCGTTCATTGCATCTAGCATGTTCGCGTTGACCTTCTTAACTTCATAAATTTGCTGTATTCGTTCCCTTGACGCTAAGCCCATTGCCTGCAGGTTTTGTTTTCCGACAATCATCTTGATCATGGCATCTCTTAGCGATTCAGCATCTTTTTCCTTGGCTAAGTAGCCATTTAAACCATCAACGACGGGGCCGCGACAGCCAGGCACGTTAGTGGTTAAGATGGGTCTACCGATACTCATCGCCTCAAGAATAGCCCTTGATGTGCCCTCCCTGTAGGAAGGCAGTACAAAAACGGTAGTCTCCCCGATCCATTTATTAACATCCGACACTTGGCCCAGGTAGGTAATGCCATGTTCACTTTCCCACCGTTTAACGGTGTCGTGATTGATCGCCGTCACCAGGTTCTCGTCGATGGAGCCGGCAAGATAAAAAACGGTATCAGGATAAGCCGCTTTCACTTCTTTAGCGGCCTCGGCGTACTCAATGACACCTTTTTCTTTGATAAGACGAGCCATACATAAAAAAGAGAACCCTTCAGCAGGCACAGGCTGATAAGGATATTCTTCAATATCTACACCAGAGCCACCGACGACTATTTTCTTTTTGCCAAGCATATCTGCTAGTTTAAACAGCCACCCCTTGGATAATTCTTTTTTATCGTCTTCATTCTGAAAAATAAATAAATTACCTAATACGGCCGCACTACCATACAGAAATCGTGAAGCGACTCTGACTAGACGAGGTTTTAAGCCATCAGCACAATAAGCGTAGCCTAAGCCTGTTACCAAACAAAAAACGTATTTCACGCCCGAAAGGCGGGCAGCAATGGCCCCTAAGGCAATAGGTTTAATCGAATAGCAAAAAAACGGCGCGAGGAGCTAACGCCTTGACCTTTTTGATTAGACCTAGAAGCTGTGAAACAAATGCAAAAGGGTTGAGTGAGTGTCTATCGAGATCGTATTTTTCAATCCTAATATTTAAAGACTCGACATCATCTATGTAATCGTAACCAGGCACTAATGCAGCAACACTAAGCCCCTGCGCTTTCATGCTTTGAATAAGACGACCTCGATTATGCAATAAAGACCTAGCATTAGCGGCGATGAATAAAACATCAATTTTTTCTTTCACTTCTGCTCCCGGCTTTAATAGCCTTTATGTATACTTACTTCATTTATAAGTTGACCTGTCTTGCACCAGGCTTTCAGATTATCGATGAAGCATTCAATTCCCAGGTCCATGCCATCCGCAAAATAGCCTGATATGTGAGGAGTAATCATTAAATTCTTACACGCCCAGAGCTCTGAGCTATCGGAAAGAGGCTCTTGACGAAAAACATCCAACGCCGCACCACGAATTTGGTCTGTGTTTAGCATCTCGACCAAACACTGCTCATCAATTAACTCACCACGAGATATATTAATCAAAACAGCATTTTTCTTTAGGTAAGACAACATCTCTTTTCCGAATATGCCTTCGGTAGACGAAGTTCTTGGAGCAGTGATAACAATATAGTCAGCATATTTAACACACACATCTAACATATCCGCTGAGTAGACTTCATCAAAGCCTTCAACGTATTTACCACTATTCGATACGCCAACGGTACGCATACCGAGAAAACTTGCTACCTTGCCAACCTCCTTACCAATACTGCCAACACCATAAACAAGCATATTTTTATTTAAAAGACATGAAAGAGAGGCGCGGCTCCATTCAGCGTTATTCTTTTGATCGATCCAACGGCTAAGATTCTTTTCAAAAAAAGCATCATGCTAAGCACATATTCACGCATAGCAACGCTATGAATGCCTCTAACGTTACTGAGCTTTATTTGATGCTTGATCAGAGAGGGGCCAAAATCGTAGATTATTTTATCTACGCCTGCACTCATTGTATGAAACCACTTTAACGAGGAAGGCGGGCTAGAAATAAGCGTTGAATTTACATCATTAATATGGCCAATTAAAATATCTGGAGCAAAAGAAAAAATATCGCCAGCACTATTAAAGCACTGGATGTCGCATTTTAAATTTGCTGTATCTAATGCGATAGCCAGTTTTTTCTTTATTTCCTCGTTTCTGCGCGCATCAATATTGATTGCTATTTTTTCCAATTTAGCCCCGCTGACATATAAAAATGAGGTTACAAACCAACTCGACGACCAATGTCCAGAGCAATGGTGGCTAAGCGCTGTTGATTGGCTAAAAGCTCTGTGGCACTAGCGTGTTGCCATTGGGACTGTACATCACGCAACTTGGATATTTCAGCCGGAAAATCCAATTGCTCCATAAGCGCCGACGAAGAGGCTGCGCCCTTATGAAACGCGCGCGAAAGGATGACCCACTGAGAGCCAAGTCGAACATGTTCACCCATCAATATTTCAGCAGGTAATTCGCCCTGCCCAAACCGTGCCATCCCACCAAACCCCCATTTAACCCCACGCTCATTCAGCAGTTCAGCCGCCGAATCAAGTAGCCGAATAGCCAGTGGCTCAAACAGAAAGCTCAACCCCATACCCAGTGAGAGATCATTTAAGCCAATATGCACTTCGTCACGGTCTGGCTGTAGTAGCGGCAACCAATCCGGCATACGCACCAGCGCCTGAGGCGTTTCAGCGAGAAACGTCACCGGTACGCGCCTATCAACAAGCGCTAGAAACGTCTCAACCTCCTCCCGCATAGTAAACATTGGTAACATCAGACGGTGAGCACCCGCCTCAATAGCGCCTGCCACTTCAGTATCACTGGCGTCATGGAGCGGATTTAAGCGAACCATAAGCTCTGCCTGGCGAATCGATGCAGCCACGCCTGCGACTTCTTCTAAAGTGTGAGCGGCCTTATGGGTGTCTAAATGGCCCTGGCGTTCCGCTTTACCATTCACCTCTTGATCCATGAAAATACGACCTACGCCGTGCTCCTCAATAAAAACGGCCACTTCAGGGCTAGAGGTAATCATCATAAAATTCATTTGCTTCATGAAGAGGCCTCGCTACTATTAGAGGTTTCTGTTTTTTTCATTGCGGTTTCAACGTCGTGGTCAGAAGGAGCACTACCATTAAGATATTCGCGGTAGGTTCGCCAGTTCATACCTTCGCCTCCATAGATGCCGCCACCGACGAGCACTACCTTAATTGTACGCAACATGATCCCAAGGTCGTATATAAAGCTTTGTTTTTCTACATATTCAGCATCCAGCCATAACTGTTGCAACCAGCCAAGACTGCGCCGACCACTCACTTGAGCAAGACCTGTCAAGCCAGGTCGCACAGAAAAACGCTTCATATAGCCTGGGGGAATGACCTCTTTTTGCTCCATTAGTATGGGTCGAGGCCCCACTATGCTCATATCACCTTTGGCTATATTCAGTAGCTGTGGCAGTTCATCTAAGCTGGTAGCCCGTATAAAACGTCCCGCCCGCGTAATCCGTGGATCTTGTCCTTGATTAATAACGCCTTCCTGTAGCTGATCGATGGTCTCGGCAGGCCTATCTATCATTGTGCGAAACTTAAAAATACGAAACGGCAAACCGTCAACGCCGGCGCGTTGTTGCATAAAAAAGACCGGCCCCTTGCTGTCTATCTTGATCCAAACCGCCACCAGCAACAGCAACGGCGCTAGCAACACCAACGCAAGACTGCTCAACAAGAAATCAACACACCGCTTCACTGCGTTTCGCATAATACTACTCACTCCACCTTATTAATTTGCTGAATACTCTTCTTGATACAAGCCTGCAAACTACTTCCAAAGCTTAAAGCGGACACGATCAAAGGAGGCCGCTGCCAATATGACAAAAAGGCCCAACAGTTTTGTTTTATGCCTAATAGCGGTCCCTATGTTGGTTGCACCCACTGCAAATACAAAAGTGATGGCACCAAAAATCAATAACAGCGCCAACGCTTCTTCGCGGTACTTAATGTGATGCCAGCCACGATACAGCCGCCAGGCTAGAAACCAGTAGAGCACCGACGAAACAAGCCCCAGTACTTGTCGAGGACTGCGTAGATCCCACGGGAAAGGCGAAAAGTGGAAATAGACAATTCGAGCAGGTATGAGCCAGGGCTGGGTATATGGATTACCTTGAGCAATAAACCCCGGATAAGCAGACCCTCCGCGAGCCTCCCTGCTAAAACGCTCCTCGATGGCATCGCCTATATCAGATTCGCCATCACCGCCTATTTCAACCCCCTTGCCTAAAGAGACACCGTCACCAAGGGCAATCATGCCGACTGCACCCACTAACATGCCTAGAGCAAGCAGTATCTTGAAGGCATGTAGCTTGGTAACGCGTCCTCCGTCATTGGTTTTGACAGCGCGATAAAGAAAATAAATTAAGTATAGAGCTATGCCAACGAACGCTCCTACCCAGCCAGGGTGAAAGGAGATGGCGAAAACGAAGAAAATACCGGAGGATAAAAGGCCTAATGGCGAAATGCCCCGAATCCAGCGAATAAAGAAATACAAACCAACGCTAAAAAACATGATCGATACTTCTTCGCGCATGGCGAGCACAGAGTTAAAGGCTGCGAAAGGATAGAGCGCCATAATATAGGCAGCCATTATCGCTTGGCGTCGCCCCCATAATTGGTAAACAATCACTGAAATAACCACCACAATGATATGACCAAACAGGAAGCTAGTACTGATTAGCATTAGCTCGGATTGGCCGACGATCTTCTGTAAAACGCCACCTAACCAAGGGTAAAAATCAGATGTAAAAAGCTTGAGCCTAGCCATTAGGCGAGGCCACTCCATCAGGGAGTATTCATAGGCCATCCAGGTAAAGCGAGAGGCATCCGCATTCGCACCAGGCGGCCTGAATATTCGGGTATAATCAAGTACCACAAGAAAGCAGCGAAACAGGTAAGCAAAGAGTAGCGGATACAGAAGCCAGCGGTGGCGATAGATAGCAAAAAGGCAAAACACTGCCGTCGCTAAGAACAATATAAAAACAAAAAATTACCGGACATGAATTATTGCTCAATAAGACGGGAATATAGCTGCAAATGTTTTGCAACTGCATTATTTACTGTGTAATGAAAACCGTTTGCCATCGCCTGTTCAAAACAGCGTTCTCTGAACGAGAAATCACTCACCATGTACGTTAGCTTTTCTGAATAACTATCTATATTAGCATCAGCGACTAAACCGTTCTGCACACGGTTTACGATCTCAGCACATCCACCCACGTTGGTTACAAGTACAGGCAGGCCTGTCAGGGTCGCTTCTATTTGAGCAATGGGAAGCCCCTCCCAAGCAGATGACATAACGAAAGCGTCTGCTTTATTCAACAATTCTTTCACATTACTACAGTTACCTAAAAAAATGACCTTGTCTTCAATCCTTAGCTCGGATGCTAACGCCTCTAACGATTTTTTTAAGGGTCCTTCTCCCGCAATCTGCAATTCAGCTGCTACATCAGGGGGTAGCTTCGACATAGCAGTAATGAGTAAAGATAGATTTTTTTGCTCCGATAATCGGCCAACAAATAACAGCTTGACGGGGCTTGAAGGTTCATAACTTTTTTTAGGGATGATGCGTGATGCATCAACACCGTTATCAATATGCTCTACTGGCCGGCGCGTTACTTTTTCAAGCATATTTTGGCATGCCTGACAAATACCAATGTAAGCATCCGTTTTAACATCTAAAAACCGGTATAGAGCAGGTTTCGCACCCAACTTAATATTATGGTGCGTATAGATACGTTTACATTTTGGTAAAAACCAAGCAAAAACACTTGCGTAATAAAGATGTGAATGAACAATATCGGGGTTAAAATTCTTATAAAAATATCGTAACCCTAAAATCCCTTTTAAAGGATTTTTACGGCACGCCTGTCCCAAAAAGCCATACTGTATGCCAAACTCATCTAGCTCAGCTAGAAATGTCTGTTCAAACGCTGCATCACGACCCGCTTCACTGGCTCGGTCAAGGAAGACAATAAAAACCTCATGACCCTCTTCGATCATCGCTTTTGAAAGGTCTTTGACATAAATTTCTGCACCACCAGAAGCGGCAGAAGAAATTGCATGTAATATTCTCATCAAACTTTCCTAAAATTTAATTTCACTATTAAATGCATAAAAGAAGAAAAACCAAAGAAAAAAGCTAACCTTTTCTATAGAGGTGATCATGCATTTCATCAGCTATTTTTGCTATATCTTCTTGATGCTTATATGTTGTATACATTTCAACATATCGTTCCGCTAAGCCTGGATAAAAGTATTTCAGCTTACACTTGTGATCTTTCAAACCTAGAAAGTTAGAAATTTTTTGATTTTCTTTTTCGTAATTTTTTACTATGTCTTCAAACCAAACAAATAAAACATTTTCTGATAACTGATCGCCAATCAAATTATTCATTCGATCATAACGTTCTTTAAATTCCTTTATATACAGAGACGTTGAAGACTGATGGTTCATCAGATGGTATGCTTTTTTCCGTTTGTTAATAAAATCAATGTACTGATCTCTTGGATCCCTTTTTACAATGACCACTTTAGCATTTGGTAATAATTTTAATACTGACGGCGCATACGCATCTGCAAACAGCACTTTTGGTGACATTAACTGATCAACTAACATGATTTTATCACGATTCGTTATGTTTTTTTCCTTAACACTAATCAAAGCTTTGTTAAATAAAGTTGAAAGTTTTTTGAGTCTTACGTCATTTGAATAAACATTTAAATTACGATTAACTTCACTCAACTCTTCAAACAGGTTATTAAAAATCCGAAAATAACCCGAAAATTTCTTTTCATAACTACGGTATTTCAATCGATAGCGTGATATCGCTTCAGCTAAGCCTTTTGGGCAGCCGGGAACCCTAACTATCAAACTTAAAAAATTAGACACTAAGGGATTGATTGACTTACTATAATCTAACGTTTTGCTTCTAATTTGATTAAACTTATTTTTATCGACATGCTCGCCTTTGTATAGCTTGCCAATTAAGTAAAACAGACCATCCTCTCCTACTCTTAGCTCATTCTCTAAAACCTCAACATTATCGTACTCTTTTAACAAGCATATTAAAGGAGTCGAACCTGTGGAAATGTAACCACCAATTAATAAAAAAGAATTATTTGTCATATCAACCTACTGTAACCTAAATTTAATAGCAACCTTTTAAGACGTTGATATCAAAACGCCTTATTTGGATAACCTTAGCTAAATTACGTAGGTTAAAAAGATAAATAATGAAAATTCAAAGTAATTTACTAAAAGAACGAGCAACGGCTAGGAAAAAAAGGCTATTTTCCATTTTAATTTTCTTAGAAATCTAATCAAAAAAGAGCTTGTAGACATAAAAATGGGAGTTGATGCCAGCTTATACACTTCAAAGACTAAGCGATCTTTAGGTGTGGTTGGTTTATACAGTGAGAAAAAGAAATCTCGAGCCTCACTATCACCAGCAGCAATAACATTTTTCCAATTTTTTCTTGAGAAACCATTCTTATGTAGTTGCTCAAAAATATAACTGTCTACCAAGTAGCGGCTAGCAGATAAGTTTATTTTACTACTCATACGGCTAACATTATCAACATTAATGATGGCTGAAGGCAAATCATCAAATATCATTTCTTCATTATTATCAAAACATTTAATACCAAATATCCAATCTTGGTGCTTATAAGAGTCGGGATCAAATAAAGTTTTTTTATAGCTTTCTTGATCAATAGAAATAGTTGAAGTCCTAAAATCACCGCCATTTAAGAGAATAAAATCTCTTATAGACTCGTTATTCCATTTAAAGCTTGAGACAATAGAATTACCTTTAGAAATAGTGATGTAGTTACCGAAAACAATACCGCAAGATTCGTTTTCATGCATTTCTAGTCGTCTTGAGGCAATATCAGGCATCAAAGTATCGTCAGAGTCCAATAAAAAAATCCAACGATACTGGGATTGATTAATACCCATATTCCTTGATACTGCAGCATTACTTTTTTCGTGCTTAACAAGCACTCTAGCAAATTCGAAGTTACTAACTATCGTTTTTAATTCTTCAATATCGTTAGATTTATCATCGACACATATAACTTCATAATGATAGCCTTTGGCAAACTCAACAACTGACTCTAAGGCTTTTTCTATATAACTGCTACTATTGTAAGTGGGAATGACAATAGAAATACCGTGCTCATATTTCATCGAATTGACCTAATTAAATTAAAATAAAAATTCATTTTTATTCATCAAAAATATTTTTCAGTCAAATGCCGCCAAACTTTATCATTCCCGTTCACCGCGAATCCTAAATAAGCCTTTACTCTAACGAGTACTCTTTCTGTTAATGAGGATAGAACATTATTCCATTTTGATACGTACTGTCCTCCTGCATTGGAGCTTGAGAGCGAGCTCTTGGTTTCAATGGGAAATACAGCACTTTCTGCTTCTTGAGAAACTTTAATAGAAGAACCTTTACGTCTACTTGCTACCTTAAACCACAAGTCATCTTGCTTAGGAGCCTCTTCAAGAAAATCTTTCTTATGGATAAAGTCAGTATCTAATAATTTTAATCTGTAAACAACGCCAGCTATGCCAATCGGGACTAGCTGATCCCCTTCTGAGCCAGGCTTCACGACCGACCAATGCAAGTAGCTTTGCTGTTTCTTTAAAAAATTGTAGCTCGGTTTTCGCGCACGGCCACAGACAATATGGTTAGGAAACTCATTAGCTGTTTTCATTAATGATGCTAACCAGTGTGGCGCATAGATAACATCGTCATCACAAGTGACGATGACATCCTCTTCCGCTGCTTCACTGAGTATCGGCAGAAGTTTGCGATATGATCCGGTGTTCTCTACCCAGTTAACTTGTACCCCTTTATCTTCAAAAGAGGAAAACCATAAGGGCAGAACATCTACACCTGAGTCCATCAAGTATGCATCTTTCGATAAATTAACAATAATACGATCTGGCTTATGAGTCTGCTCAGTCAAGGAGATCAATGTGTAACGCAATATCTCAAGGCGGGAAGCTGTCGATGTTAATGACACTGTTAAAAACATATCGTTACTATACCTTTCTACAGTTAAATTCGTTTTAATATTAGATTATTTACACAAATGATTTCTAAATTACTTTTTTCTAGGCAACTTCTTTTTCACCATCCTTTTCAACTTCCTGTAACTAACTTTATAAGATGAATATATATAGAATGTTAAAGGTGAATGCCAATGCTGCTCTTTTGCAAAGTCGTTACCAATTTCGTTTCTTGCAGACAAAATCACTTTTTGAGCCATAATATGTGACTTTCTAGCAACAGCCATATTTAAGTAATCTTCATGCACAACTTTTAAACGGTTCTTAATTGCTATATTAGGTATTTCAGGTATACCATAAAGTTTATTAGTGTACGTAACGACTTTTTTTAACCTCTCAATCAACACATCAACTTTTGCAGCTTGTGTTCTAACGGTATAGGACCCTGGAACGTTTCTTCTATAAACACAATAAAAATCAGGAATATAGATTACTCCATTCTTTCCTATGATTGTTTCCACAAAATAGTCACCAAACGGAATGTTCTTAGCGTTAAAAAACCAAGAAGGCATATTATCGTAAGCTTTCCTCTTAAAAAAATAAGAAGCCGTCGGTGAAAACTGAGATAAAGAAGAGGCAATAGGCTCTACATTAATCACTTTCTCTTCAGCGCCGTGCCAATATTTTTCGTATGTAGTATTATTTTTCACATCCAGCATAAGGCCTGGATGAACACATAGATCAGAGTCAGGGTGTCTTCGCATGGCATCTATCTGCTTTACGAGTTTATCGGTCCCTAGCCAGTAATCATCGCCCTCGCATAAGGCAACGTATTCACCTCTGCAACGCTTGCTTAGTAAAACTCCGACCCTCTCACCTTTAGAGTATTGATTCTCTGTTTGACAAATGGCCTTTACTATACGTGGATACTTTGCACAATACTGCTTTACAATTTCGTCTGTACCATCAGTGGATGCATCATCGTGTATCCATACTTCAATTGGAAAATCAGTTATTTGGCTTAAAAAGCTTTTTATAGCGTCTTCTATGTATGGCCTGTGGTTATAAGTGAGGCATTTTATACTGACCAGTGGCGCCTCTTCATTCCCTTTCCAGGTTGCAATAATTTCATCTTCTGAACGCAGCTGCATTGGCAACATAAAGCTAGCCTTAATGTTTAATAAAATAATATCTTTTTTAGCATTAAGCTGAACGTGTCTTTTTGGACAGCTTTTCTTTGATCATTTTTTCAGCAAGTATGTATGCATGTAGGTTAAGAATTTTTGCTGTCATTACATAAGCTACAACGCCAAAAACACCCACTATAAACAATACTAAAATAGGCCTTAGCTCTATAACCATTACGAGCCCATACATCGCGGTGCTTATAATTAATGACAGAATAAAATTAGGTATTACGTCCCTCAATTGCTCATTTACTTTATAGTTTATTAATCTTGAAGAAAAATAAGCATTCGGCGCATAGGCTAGAAGCGACTGAACTCCTCGGCCTAATAGAATGCCGATTACTCCGTAGCGATAAGAAATGAAAAGTACAAGCGCGAGAAGCATTTTTTTCATTATTTCAAGCCCAAGAAAAAGATCTGAGCGCCCTTTTACTTTTAAAATATTTAAATTAATCGCATGCAAAGGATACATTATTCCGACTATACACAAAAGCTGAAGGTATGGGACCGCAGGTAACCAACGTTCTGGAAAAAGAAACTCAAATAATGGCTCGGCTAACGCGGCTAGCATCAACATTGCTGGAAAAAGAATAAACGTAATTACTTGCAAAACGTTTCGATAACTCTGCTTTAACTTTATATCGTCATCTTGAAGCTTTGAAAGTGCTGGATAAGTTACTTTTTGCACAGAAGTTACTAATTGAGTAACCACTATGTCTTTGATACGTCCCGCAAAGAAAAATAAGCCTGCCTCGGTTGTAGAAAAAACTTTTGCTATTACTAAAACATATATATTTTTAGCAACCGTATCCAGTAATCCGGATAGAAAAAGCTTATATCCAAAGCCATACATTTCTTTTAAAGCAGAGAAATGGAAAACCAGGCTGGGTCGCCAAGGCTGTAGCCACCAGTAAATGATCACTGAAATTAGGGCACTTAATAATGTTTGGACTATTAACGCCCAAACACCAAAATCTAGATACGCAAGAATAACGGCAATTATTCCTGAAAATATTGCCGCTGGTAAAGATGCTTTCATCTGTGCTTTAAAGTTAAGAGCACGACTTAGCATTACCACCTGAATCACTTGAAACGAATTTATAATGATAACAATCCCGGCCACGCGTAGTAACAATGTTAACCGTGATTCATCATAATAATCTGCAATAAAAGGAGAAGCTATAAATAGCAATATATAAGCAAGAACACCTAAACCCAAATTTGCATAAAATGCCGTGCTAAAATAGGCTTCGTCAGGTTCTAGTTTTCGTATCGCTGCTTGATTGATACCTGAATCCATTACCGCGATCCCAATAGCAATAAATACTGTCATCATTGCTAATAGGCCAAAATCTTCTGGCACTAAGAACCGCGCTAGTAACAGTGTAACAAGGATCGAAACGCCACGCTTTAGTAACTGTTCGAAAAAACTCCAAATAACTCCTTTTACCATTATATTTGCATTACTCACTAATCAATCCTTAGCATATTTGTTATAAAATTCACTTTTTAACATTGCATACAAAATCACATTTTGAAAACTACCAGATTTATATACCGCTTCTCGTAATTTTCCTTCTTCTTTAAATCCAAATTTCTCTACAGCTTTACGCGATGATTGATTTGTTTCCAAAATTCTTGAGGTTGCTTTATTCATCCCTAACTCTTCAAACATATATCTCATTACTTTTTTCCTAGCATTACCTATCACTCCTTTTCCTCGGCACTCCTTATCCCCTACAAGGCTAGATATACCAAAAGATTTATTTATCAAATCGATATCAACAGCACTAATTAAACCGATCATGCTACCATTTTCACTGTTACAAATAACAAATCTTAGAACTTCATTTTTTTCATGCATTTTAATAGCATGTTCAACCCAATTTCTTTCTGTCTCTTTACTCACAAAGCGTTTCAAACCTATCAACAAGTCCCAATCACTCTCTTGCTGACGCCATTCATGTGTAATCAAATAGTCAGATGGTTCTAATGCACGCAAATAAATATCCATTTGAAAAATCCTGTGAAATTTAACATCTTACTTAATGACTATTCTAGGTAAATAATCTCTCATTAAACTATCTCTTTGATTACTGCTATCAAATTTAAAAAGACAAACCCCTAAAGATTGGCCAGAACCTTGGTACTTGAAAATACTGTCATTTTCTTTTTTGAATTTATGAATATTTAGTACATTTTCACTTAACTCTTCAGGAACTATTATCTCACCTAAGAGACCATCTTCTGAAGAGTGTAAAATATAATGTGCACCTACATCATATTGCTTATTAACTTTTTCACTTACATTTTCCCCTAATGCCATATTGATCACTGCACTAGTAAAATCAAAGCCAGAGAGCTTTTGCTGTATGATCGGGACGAAATTCCCCCCGTTACGTGGGCCTACTTCTATAATATAGGCTTTATCATCGCTGCCTATTCTTGCTTCTATATTTACTGGCCCATTCAAGTAGTTGGCAGCTTGTACTAACTTCTCGGTTTGTTCCACCACTGACTGCATCGCACTCTCTGAAATACTTGCTGGCCAGCGTGTTGAAATGGGAATAAAGCTATTAGTGTCGGTGAAGAAATAGTGATCGCCTAGGTAGTGATAGATTAGGTTACCGTCCTTGACGAACGCATCACCATGCACCTGCTTGCCGTCAATAAATCCTTCAATAATGCAGCGTCCTGCACGTGAAAACTGTAGAGCGTACTCTATCGCCTGTTTGAGAGGCTCAGATTCTCCTGTGCTTTGCGTGATACCTTTACTACCTGATGAGTCGACAGGCTTAACGATATAGCGTTGAGTAGGGTCTATACCCTCAGGTAGTTCGCCCGCCTTAACCGTAAAACAAGCAGGTACGTTAAGTCCCTCTTTTTGCATCAACTTACGGAACTTATCCTTCTCGGTTAATTGTTCTACTGCTGCCAGCGTTGGCCCAGGTAAGCCTAGCTGACCAGCGACAAATGCCACGGTAGGCACTGCGGGGTCCGAACAAAATGTCGTAATAGCATCTATTTCTAGTTTACGAGCTAAGGCGAGTACTGCCTCTTTATCAGTCGTGCTCGCATTATGGTATTCATCTGCTAATGCATGCCCCGGGTTATCAGGTAGGTAGTCGCACGTTATGACATGCAGCCCCATCTCTTTTGCTTTTTCGATTAACGGGACTTGAAAAGGCGAGCCGCCAAGCACAAGCAGTTTTTTGGGCTGATTCATTTATTCCAGCCCTCCACAACGCTGGCGATATTATCGGACGTCATACGCTGGTATAGCGGCAAACACGCTATTCGCTTGGCTATATCTCTTGAAATGGGGCAGTACTGGTCGCCGAACACGGGCTGAGTATCTAGCGAAGGGTAGAAGTAACGGCGAGGATAAATATTCTGCTTGTTTAGGTTTTCAATAAGCGATTTCACTTCGCTCTCGTTCTCTAATAACACAGGGAAGTAAGCATGGTTATTGCTTACATGAGGCTGGCGCTCCTGGAACGTGGCTTTGCCTTCTAGTGATTGCGCATAGCTTTCCCATACAGCTTTTCTGCCTGCCAGGTTTTGGTCAATCTCATCTAATACACATAGCCCCATGGCGGCCTGAAACTCATTCATTTTGGCATTGATACCTACTTCGCCAATGGTATCGGCTCCTGTTATGCCAAAGTTGATCAGTTGTTTAGCCCGCTCAAGATCCTCTTCACGCTTAAAGATTATCGCCCCCCCTTCGACGCTATGAAAAAGCTTGGTAGCGTGGAAGCTGAGTGTCGAGGCATCACCGTAGGAAAGTACATTCCTGTTACGGTAGTTCACATTAAACGCATGAGCGGCATCGTAAACCACTTTGAGCTTGTGCGTCTCTGCCAATGCGTCGATTTGCTCAACGTCACAGGCGTTACCGAATACGTGAACAGGTACAATGGCACGGGTATGTTCCGTGATAGCGGCCTCAATACCGGCTGGGTCAAGGCACCAGCTTTTGGAATCGATATCAGCAAAGATGGGGGTGACACCTTCCCATTTCAGTGACCCGGCCGTGGCAGCAAACGTAAAGGGCGTCGTAATCGCTTCTGAATACGTCGCCTTACCACTGATTCCCAGCACTCGATAGGCGAGTTGCAGCGCCAAAGTACCGTTACTGACCAGCAACAGGTTCTTCACCCCGAGAAAAGTTTCTAGGCGTTGTGTCAGTTCTTGTAGCAGCGGCCCATTATTAGTCAGCCATTCGCGCTCATAGATGCCATCCAGATAGCGATTGAGATTTTCTCGGCTGGGGAGATAAGGTTTTGTGACTGGTATATTCATGTGCTGGCAACTTTTTCTGGCTTAATAATGCTTTGCATATGGGTGTTTTTCCCTAATGGGTAGTATCTCTGTGTTGCTATTAAAGTCGGATGTGAATTTATTTCAATTATTTTTGGCCCACTGGGAGTTACCACGACATCAAAGCCCATGTAGCAAAGCAGCCCCAACTTCTCCGATGCTTTTAACACCATTTCTATCACTAAATTCCAATCCGGAACGATACCTTTTATTTCTACTCCAGTATCAGGGTGCTTAGCAATATCAACTATTTGTTTCTTTGCATCATAAGTTTTAGCATCGTAAATCTTTCCTGTATCAATACATATACCGGCGAATATGCCGCCTGCTGTTGCATTATCTACTACGCCAGTCCTAGATGAGCCTATTCTAATAAAACTAGCAACTACGTTAAATTGATTCTTATCTTTAACCACTATTACTCGTAGAGCATTTGGTGCTTGAGCATAAAACTTTTTAAGCTCATCGTGCGCATGGATGTATTCTGTTATTAAAGAAATATTTATTTTAGATAAAAGTTTCTTTACCTCTTCTTCTGTTGACTCTTCATTATTGATGTAATAAATATTATCTTTATATTGCAGCTTGTAAAAATCTTCTCCTGCTGATCCTGCTAGCTTTTTTAGTGCTAATTCTTCTTTATCCACTAACAGAGCAATAAAACTATCAAAACCTTTTAACCCTTTATCGACTCCTTCACAAATTGGCGTAAATTCATTATTCTTAACCATGAAATAGTATTCTGGCATAAATCGATGAACACTATCATCCAAGATCATTTTTGTGGTTAATTTGTCATCTATCCACTTAGAAAAAGAACCATTAATAGGATGCAGCTTTAAATATGTAAAATCAGGTAGATAGTTATTTTTGTTATCTTCGCATAAATCATACTTTTGTATTCTGTCACTAAAAAAACCGTTTTTCCAAGCCCATATTTTTTGTTTTATAGTAGTATTTTTATCTTTTAGATCTGAGTAAAACATGCCCAACATCTTTCCGGCAAAATAACTTGAATAACCGGTTTTTTCTAAAGAAAAGTGTTGCTAAGCGTTTCATTTTATCATCCTAATCTATTTTTCTTCAGAAACTAAAGATAATAAATATTGCCCATAACCGTTTTTGGCTAACCGGTCTCCTGCCGCTTTTACTTCTTCCGTGGTTAACCACCCGTTACGCCAGGCAATCTCTTCTAAACAAGCGATTTTGTAGCCTTGACGACGCTCGATGGTTTCTACAAATTGAGCTGCTTCAAGAAGACTTTCATGGGTACCTGTATCCAGCCAGGCAAAACCACGCCCTAACTGCTGTACGTTAAGGTCACCGCGCTCTAAATAGGCTTGGTTAACAGTAGTGATTTCTAATTCGCCACGGTGAGAAGGCTTCACCTGTTTGGCAATATTAATCACATCATTATCGTAAAAATAGAGGCCAGTAACAGCGTAGTGCGATTTGGGGTGCTCTGGTTTTTCCTCGATAGAGATTGCCCGTTTATTGCTATCAAACTGCACTACACCAAAACGTTCGGGGTCTTTCACTTGGTAGCCGAATACGGTGGCTCCTTGGGTAAGTGCTGCGGCTTCCTTTAGCTTGGGAGAGAACCCTTGGCCGTAGAAGATATTGTCACCCAATACTAGACATACGCTGTCATCACCAATAAATGACTCGCCGATGATAAACGCTTGAGCCAAACCATCAGGGCTTGGTTGCGCTGCGTAGCTAAGTTGAATACCAAACTTGCTGCCGTCTCCTAGCAAACGCTCAAAGCTACTGAGATCATCTGGCGTCGTGATGATAAGCACTTCTTGGATACCGGCCAACATCAATACCGACAGGGGATAATAAATCATCGGCTTGTCGTAAATAGGCAGCAGTTGTTTGGATACGCCCATGGTGATGGGAAAAAGCCGTGTGCCAGAACCACCGGCTAAAATAATACCTTTCATGCTGTTGCCTCCGAAGTCATGCCCAATCGTTCGCGTTGATAAGAGCCGTCTTGTACACGCTGGCACCATTCGCGATTATCGAGGTACCACTGCACTGTTTTGCGTATTCCTGACTCAAATGTTTCTTGAGGGCGCCAACCTAGTGTCGTTTCTATTTTGCTAGCATCGATGGCATAGCGTAGGTCATGCCCCGGGCGATCTGTGACAAACGTAATGAGCTCACGATATTCATTCACGCCCGTGTGTTCATTCGGTGGTACTAATTCCTGCAAGAGATCACAAATGGTGTACACAACGTCGATGTTCTGTTTTTCATTGTGGCCACCAATATTGTAGGTTTCTCCCACCTGCCCTTGGCTTACCACGGTGTAAAGTGCCCGGGCATGATCCTCAACGAATAGCCAATCGCGGATTTGCTCTCCCTTGCCATAAACTGGCAAGGCCTTACCTTCTAATGCGTTAAGGATGACCAGCGGTATTAGCTTTTCAGGAAAGTGATAAGGCCCATAATTATTTGAACAATTGGTGAGCACCACTGGCAGACCGTAAGTGCGGTGCCACGCGCGTACTAAATGGTCTGAACTTGCTTTGCTTGCGGAGTACGGGGAGCTTGGCGAATAGGGTGTCTGTTCTGTAAATAACCCATCGGGGCCTTCCAAATCTCCGTATACCTCGTCTGTGCTTATATGATGAAAGCGAAAGGCTGCTTTACGTTCTGCTTCTAGCGCTTGCCAATAAGCCCGAGTGACTTCCAGTAATGTGCTGGTACCTACAACATTGGTTTGTATAAAAGCTGCCGGTCCGTCAATGGATCTATCAACGTGGCTCTCGGCGGCCAGGTGCATCACAGCATCGGGTTGGTGCTCATTAAATACGCGTTCGAGTTCAGCTTGTTCGCAAATATCGACTTGTTCAAAGCGATACCGAGGGTCTTGAGCTACGTCGGCCAACGAATCCAGATTTCCTGCATAGGTAAGCTTGTCCAGATTGACCACGTGATGGGAGGTATGTTGAATCAGGTAACGAACAACGGCGGAACCGATAAAACCGGCCCCACCAGTGACGAGATATTTCATTATTCACAATCCTTGCTTGTAAATGAGTTTCTGGATTCCCGATTCAGGGTTTTAATCTCAGATATAAGTAAATTAGCCAGTGGTATAGCTCACGCGGCGAGCTGGGAAAAGATAACAATGCCTCACGCCAAACCGACTTTGCTGCGGTTTCGTTCCCTTGTTCCATTAAACGCTTGGCATATGAGAGCTGAGTGCCACGCTTTCTGGTCTCAAGCTCAGACGGCGAAAAGTATCCATATTTTTCCGCTTTACGTAGGAACGCCAGCGTGTTTTCAAATGCTTGGAGCGGCTGCCATGGCCTTGAGAGCGAACCAGGTCGGTTGCGTTTTTCAAAGCAAATAGTGACTTTCCCTTTGCATTTTAAGCCTGAACGCAGAAGGCGTATGACTAGGTCAAAATCTTCATTGTTCACCAGCTTTTCATCAAAGCCTTTAATGGCAGCGATGTGGCGGGTACGAAAAAGATAGCTGTGGACGCCACCCGCCGCTCCATGTTTTCGGCCTACTCGGTCAGTCGCAATGCAGCCGTCTAAATTCGCATAGGCGTAAGGCTTACCGGTGTCGAAATCTGCGTAAGTACCGTAAACGCCAAAATAGTCATCGGGTAATGTCTCAATTGCCCGGTACATATTGCTCAGGTTATCGGGCAACATACGATCATCGGCATCGAGGAACGTTACAAAAGGCGTCACCACATGCCGCAAACCTGTATTACGTGCCGCGGATGGCCCTTGATTTACCTGCTTCAAATAAATGATGCGGGTAGCGATGTTGCTTTTGGCCTGAAGTGCCTTAACGCTGTTTTCGGCAGCTGACGTGTCTGAACCGTCATCCACAACAATCAGTGTTGCTGGCGGTCTTGTTTGCTCCAAAATAGACGTCAGTGCTTCAGTAAAATAGTCACCATCATTATAGGTCGGCACGATAACGGAAATGGGTAGACATATGTCTGGGGTCATTTAGTCAATCTTATGGGTTACCGTATCAGTATGGATAAATTAACGGCCGATTAACGATTTTACAATTGAGGCAGCCACCCTTCTGAATGACTCGAACCTCTTTAACCCCATTATTTTCAGCATCCACCCTTCAGGGATTACAAAGTAGCCTGGGTTGAGTCCTTTCGGTAGTTCGCTCAATGCCTGACGATAAATCACCAGCGCTTCTGCTTGATAGCCAATGCGCCAGAGCTGTTGGCTCGTTCTGATTTGATGATGGCTAACGGCTTCTCTGTGGGCTGTCGTCAAACCTCTGCTGTTACCCATACTTTTCAAAATCTCAAGAATTTTGAAGTACATATCGGCGCCGGCGTTGCGACTCAAGCTTGCTTTATGAAGGCGTATATCGACACCGACCTGGCCTGTTGAAATGAACTCACACGGCCTATGTGCCAGCAGCCTTAGGTGCAGATCAAACTCTTGCGCACAGGGTAGGTCTTCCCGAAAACCATCGATAGCGATTAAATCGGTACGGTAATGAAGCGGCGAAGGGGTAGGCGGTGAGCCATAGGCCAGGCAAGTTATTAAATCATAGCGTGGCTTATTCCAGCAGGCCGCTAGCTTTCCATCCTGCATAGCTGCCACATTGCAGATAGGAATTTTGCTGTATTCGTTGGTTAAATTGAGCTTGCTCTCTACACAGTCTGGGCGCAGCACATCATCGGCATCCAACCACTGAACTCTTTCACCCCGGGATGCTTGAAGGCCTATATTTCTGGCGTGGCAAGCGCCGTGGTTATGCGTCTGAAAATAACGGATCCGATCCTGGTAACGCTCAATGACCAGGCTGCTTGCATCTTGCGATCCGTCGTTGACGACCAATACTTCACAGTGTGGATACGTTTGGGCTAATGCACTTTCAATTGCATCTGCTATGTAGGCTTCTGCGTTGTAACAAGGAATAATGATCGAAACGAGGGGCTGGCCACTTGGCGGTGGTGAAGCCATTAACTACTGGCCTGTTGGTATGTCGTCGGAAAACGGCGGGTCACGTGAAGCACTACAACGATCAGCACGCTATACGATATAACGTTAGCAACGCTAAAAAGCGCCACGGCGATTATCGCACTGTCCCAGAGAATGGCTCCGATCAACAATGCTGACAACCTAACCACTGCGCTCACGATTTCATGTAGCAGGAAAAACCGCTCTAGCTTCACTACTGGAATGGCGGCAATGCAGGGCCTTGCCGCAAAGCTGACCAGTGTCCAGAGCGCTAACCATTGAGCAAAACTGCCGGCTTGTCGCCACTCAGCGCCAAACACCCACCCAAACAATTCGGGACCTAGGATCATCAGGCTGCCAAACAAAACAGTGCCCAGGCCTAGCAGTGCAAACGTCGCATTCAATAGCAGCCGAGAAATGTTGTCACCTTCGATGGCGGCTTCATTAATGCGCGGATAGAGTACTGTCGCTACCGAATGACCCAGTAACTTTGCGGGCGCTTCTAGCACCATACGACCCAATGCATAGAGACCCGCGGCCGCAGCACCAAACGTCGCCGCCAACATAACGACTGGCAAGCCTTGCGAGGCAGCGTTAAGAATTGCTTGGGGGGTGCGATAGAAAACGAAATCTTTGTGCTGAACCGCGAGCCTGCAGCAAGTGCGCAGTGTTTCCCGAAAATGATTGAGGCTGGTTTTTGGAGACCTAACGCTAGGCGACTCTCGTTTATACAGCATCAAGGCGTGTAGACCGCTGCCCAGGGTGGTAATCATGATCAGCACCAAGGCCTGGGGCATAACAATACCGACACCAGCCTTGGCGGTATTAACTAAAAGCGATTGAATAACTGCAATCTTAGCTTTAAAAGCAAACCGTTTTTTACGAATAACCCATTGCATTGCGACGGCTAAAAGCGCAGAAAGGCCAATGATCACTGGCAAAGCAAACATATAGGGAGCAATCGTCTCAAGCCCCATGAGAGCAACTAAAACATCTCCCCAGGCCCACAGCAGCCCAGCGAGAAGGCATGCATTCACTAGCCCCAAAGCGATTGACAGCTGTGCGAGACAAATCGCCTCTTCATCACGGCTGGGCAGCACAATAGCCATCGGGTAATTGAATGCAGCTAAGGGCATAAGGACGGCGAAAACGGCTAAAAACGTTCCTAAAATGCCAAAAGCCTCAGGGCTATAAAGCCGAGTAAGAATAGGTGAAAAAGCTAGCGAAATAGCTTGTGCGCCTGCGGTACCACTTGCCACTATGGCGACATTGCGCACCAGGCGATTGCTGGTGAGCCGCTTGGCTTGCCCCCACATGAATTCCTTACTCGGCACTGTTTTACACCTTAAACAACGCGTCTACCTACCGAATAATAAGTAAACCCTTTACGCTCCATACGCTCAGGCTCGTAAAGGTTGCGTCCGTCAAAAACGACCGGATGCGTTAACTGCTGTTTGATGAGATCAAAATCGGGGGCGCGGAAGCTCTGCCATTCAGTAACGATAATAAGCGCATCAGCTTCTTTAAGCGTGGACTCTTTCGTACCACACAAGGCCAAGTCATCACGGTTACCGTAAATGCGCTGTGTCTCTTCCATGGCTTCAGGGTCGTAGGCCTGGACGCTTGCACCAGCGGCCCATAGCGCTTCCATCAGCACACGGCTGGGGGCTTCACGCATGTCATCAGTATTGGGCTTAAACGAAAGCCCCCAAAGTGCAAACGTTTTGCCCGCTAAATCGTTGTCATAATGTGCGGCCACTTTTTCAAACAGCGTCGTTTTCTGTGCGTAGTTGCGTGCCTCAACGGCTTTAAGGACTTTGGCATCAAACCCAATGGCATTTGAGGTACGAATCAGCGCCTGCACATCTTTCGGGAAACACGAGCCGCCATAGCCTACACCTGGGTAGATAAAATGGTAGCCAATACGCGGATCGGAACCAATCCCTTGGCGCACCATTTCAATATCCGCACCAAGGCGCTCAGATAGGTTGGCGATTTCATTCATAAAGCTAATTTTGGTCGCTAGCATGCAGTTTGCCGCGTACTTGGTAAGCTCGGCACTGCGTACATCCATCACAATGACTTTGTCATGGTTACGGTTAAAGGGGGCGTACAGCTCGCGCATTAGCTCAACGGTAGCCGCCGATTCGGTACCAATAATAATACGGTCTGGTTTTTGGCAATCCGCAACGGCGCTGCCTTCTTTGAGGAATTCAGGGTTGGAAACGACATCAAACTTCAAATCGCTTCGATCACGCTCGGCGAGCTTCTCGGCGACGCAAGCACGAACCTTGTCGGCAGTACCGACCGGTACTGTCGATTTGTTGATGATGATCTTATCGCTTTCCATATGCTCAGCGATGGTCGAGGCAACGGTGAGCACATAGCGTAGGTCGGCAGAACCATCTTCGTCGGGCGGGGTGCCCACGGCAATAAAGTGCATATCGCCGTGCTTTACCGCTTCGGCAGCATCGGTTGTGAAATTAAGGCGACCGGCAGCAAACTTCTCTTTTACTAGCGTATCCAGACCAGGTTCAAAGATAGGGATATGTCCCTGCTTTAGGCGCTCAATTTTTTCAGCATCAACATCTACACAGATCACCTGGTGACCTACATCTGCCAGTATAGCTCCCTGTACCAACCCCACGTAGCCTGTGCCAAATACGGTAACCTTCATTATAGCCCCTAACTTTCGACTGCTAAGCAGGGGCACGTAATGTTTTACCCCTGACGTCAATAAACGATAACGGTCGTTATCAGAATTCCAGCATCAGATCTGATAGTAATCGCGATACCAAGCTACAAAGTTTGCAACACCTTCCTCTACCGGGGTTGCGGGCTGATAGTCGACGGCTTTTTTCAGCTCACTGCTATCGGCATAGGTATCTGGGACATCGCCTGGCTGTAGTGGTAGCAAGTCCTGCTTGGCGGTTTTATTCAATGCCTTTTCAAGGGCTTCGATATAAGCGCTTAGCTTGACCGGGTTGTTATTGCCAATATTGAACAACCGGTAGGGGGCATTGCTGGTCGCAGGATCCGGATCATCGCTGCTCCAATCCGCATTCGGTTCTGCGATTTGGTCGCTGGCTCTGATCACACCTTCGACGATATCGCCGACGTAGGTGAAATCACGGGTGTGGTTACCGTGGTTGAACACCGTAATCGGCTCATCCGCCAAAATACTTTTGGTGAACTTAAACAGCGCCATATCCGGACGGCCCCAGGGCCCATAAACGGTAAAAAAGCGAAGCCCGGTGGTGGGCAGTCCAAACAGATGGCTGTAGCTGTGTGCCATCATTTCATTAGCTTTCTTGGTCGCGGCATAAAATTGTAGCGGGTGATTGGCGCTATCATGCTCGGAGAACGGCATACGTGTATTAGCACCGTAAACAGAACTGGTGCTTGCATAGGTTAGATGCGGCGTTTTCGCATAACGGCAAGCTTCCAGTACGTTGGTAAACGCGATGATATTGCTTTCAACATAACTGTGCGGGTTCTCGATGGAGTAGCGAACACCGGCTTGTGCGGCTAAATGAATGACCCGGTCAAATTGATGCTGCTCAAAACACTCTGTCACTGCCGCCTGATCCGCTAAATTAGCGCGAATAAAGTGGAAAGGTGTGCCTGTTTTTTCCGCAAGTGCCTGTAGCTGCTCAAGCCGACGCTCTTTGATATCAACATCGTAGTAATCATTAACGCTATCAAAACCGACGACTTCGTCGCCTCTTTCCAATAAACGTGTGGCCGTGTGAAAACCAATAAAACCTGCCGCACCTGTCACAAGAATCTTCATGCGTTACTTCCTTTAAAAGCCTGTCTTTACCTACTGGTATTTGTAGGTGCCGTATCCGTAATAGCCTGACGAACCCCGTGAGGAGATTTTAACGCCATTCAAAATTGCACCTTGAATTTCTAGCCCGCTACCTTCTAAACGCTTTTTAGCCAGCAGTATTTCGCGCACAGTATTCTTGTCGAACCTTGTAACCATCAGCGTGGTACCACAGTGCTTACCCGCTACGCAGGCGTCGGTGACAGCGAGCACAGGCGGCGTGTCAACAATGACCATGTCGTACATTTCACTTAGATCTTCCAAGGCTTGCTCAAAGCCCGGCCGCATAAGAAGTTCAGACGGATTATTTGCAGAGACGCCTCGGGTTATCACGTCGTAATGAGGTATGCCCGTCGGCTTGATAATGTCTTCGAGGGTTAGCTCACCGCTGAGGAACTCAACCAGGCCGCCACCGCTGGCCTGTCCAAAGGCGTGATGTAAATTACCTTTGCGAAGGTCAGCATCGATAATCAGCACTTTTTTACCCGCCATGGCTGAAATGGCACCCAGATTTACGCTGACAAAGCTTTTACCTACGCCGGGGCTTGGCCCTGTCAACATCACTCGATTGTTTCGCCCATCCATCATGGTGAAGTGCAAACTGGTACGTAAACCGCGAAGTGACTCCAGCGATAAATCCATAGGGTCTTTCTGGGCAAGTACGCCGCCCACCACGCTTTTCGAGTTTTTCTGGCCCCGTTTTTTCAAGGCACGGTTGAGTTTGCGTTGCGCAGAGGACTGCGGCACGGAGGCATAGACGGTCAACCCTGTCCCTTCCACTTGCTCTGGAGATTCGATACCCCGCTTTAACAGCTCCTTGAGCACCACATAGCCGAGGGCCAACAGCATGCCTAAAATGGTGTAAAGCAAGAAAATACGCGCGACGTTAGGCGCCACTTGCCCACTGAGTACCGCGCTATCGATGATACGGATATTACCGATCGTACCTGCCCGCGCTACTTCCAGCTCCTGAACTTTGTTGAGAATATTGACGTAGATCGCTTGTGTGACTTCTACATCCCTAGTGCGTCGGAGAACCTCTTGCTGGGCAGCGGGCAGTTCGTTGACCCTGGCATTGAGCTCCTCTAAATCCTGCTGGATTTGACGACGTTGCCGCAGTAGCGCTTGATAATTGGGGTGGCTCGGTGTAAAGCGCTGCGCAAGCTCTGCCTCTTGAAATTCTAGTTCATCAAGGCGTGTATCCAGCTCAATATAGCGCTGGATGGCCGCCTGCGCTTCACTGCTCAGATCTACACTGTCTAAGTTAGAGCGATAGTCATTGAGGTTTTGTTCGGCTAGATCCAGCTGCTCACGAAGCTCCGGCGCCTGTTGCTGAAGAAACTCTAGGCTCTGCTGCGCCTGTTCGGATTGACGCTCAATGTTCTGGGTTAAAAATGTTTGGGTAACGGCATCCAGGCTACGGATAATTTCACTGGGCTGCTCACCCACCATCATCAAGTTAATCATACCCGTGGTGGTACCTCCCCCACCCACTTCAGCTACCTGCAGACGGCTGGCTATATTGCGAATGGCCGAGGCCTTGTGCTGGCGCGTTAGCACATACTGAGCGCCTTCAGCAGCGTCAAAGCTTTCAATAGTGAGCTCTAACTCGCCGTCCAGAAATGCTTCTGGCAGGCCTAATGTGCCTGTCGCTATGCGGTTATCATCCAAAATAACGTAATAACGATCAGCGGGGCCTCGCTCAACGACAAAGCTACGGCCGCGGCTGCTGTCCTGGGTGTTAAAACGCGCCACGTCAATGCTTTCATCGCCCCACACATGGGGGTAGCCGACCATAAAATCAGGGCGAGGAATGCCTCTCCTCTCGACAAACCCTCCGATTAAAGGCAATTTAACAGGTGAGATAATGAAATCGTTACCCACACGGTCAACGACCTGACCAAGCACCATTCGAGACTGTAAAATCTGCAACTCGGCTGAGGTATTAAACTCCCCCCCGCCTCCGCCAGTGACGTTGTCTACGTTACCGAAGGGGCTTACCGTGTTGCGCCTCTCGACCTGAACCAATGCATCGGCACGATAAATAGGCGTTGCCAACATCCCGTGCACTATGCCGATGAAAGCGAACACTAAGGTAACGCCAATAATTAGCCATTTTTTGCGGAAAATCGCACCAAACAGTCGGCTCAGGTCAATCGTATCTTCCGTCGTGCTATTCTGGGATGAGTCTGACATTGGTTCTATCGCTGTACTCTATGTCACGCACCGCTGGGTACGCGAAAATGATTAATTAAAAAAGCTTTGTATCGTTTACCACACGCTTGAATTGCCGGTGTTTTTAAGCTTTTCTCGCCAGGCAAAGCTAGCTGACTTGAGGGCCTCATAAACGAGCCCACAGACTTCATCACTTCGCTGATAGGGATCAGGTATATCTCGTTCGTCTATGGGTTTATCCGTGCGCCACATGCCAAACAGCAGCGTCTTCCCCAACATCTCGGGCCACGAGCGAGCTATCATCTGCCGTTGCTTGGCACTCATGACGAGTATTAGATCGGCATCGGCAAGTAGCTGGCGATCCACCTGTCGGGCTTGATGCTGACTCAAGTCGTACCCATCTGCTTTCGCCAGCGCCACTAATCGCTCTTCGGCGCCACCGCTACCTGCAGCGAGGCCAGCCGACATCACCTGGATGTCGGTAAGCCCCTGCTGCAACACGGCTGCTGCGACCGGGCTTCTACAGATGTTTCCGGTACAGACGACTAAAATACGTTTGGTCATATCAAAGAAGATCGTTTAAGCCGTCGCTGCTGTTGCCCAAATCAGCCGGCAAGTTAAGTGATGGTAACAGAAGGCTAACAACACGGTTCCAGCGAGCCAACGGTGCAGTGGTGACATAAACCACGTCTTGCGGTTCCAGCTGGAAGTTACTGGCCATCGCAAAAGCAATCGCATTGCTGACATCTAGCTGATAAACAGTTGCCAGTTTTGCAGCATTTGGCTCATTGCGACGTAGAACGAAAATACCGGAAGGCTCTGCCCGGGTCTCATCAATACCGCCCGCTCTGGACAAGGCATCAGTCAGTGATAAACGCTCACGATTCATGCGTAAGTTACCTGGCGAGCGCACTTGCCCTAGCATTGCAACACCTTGGTTGTCTGCACTGGGGACGTGTAGCTGATCACCATCACGCAGCAACCGGTTTTGACGCTGATCACCCTCGCTGAACAATGAGTAAAGTGACAGTTGCTCTTCTACGCCATTACGGTACAAAAACATTTCATGCCAAAAAGCATCATCTGTCGGCCCGCCTGCCTCATTCACCGCGTCAAGTATGGTTAAAGGAACATTGGTCACTGGGACTGACCCAGGGTTTGTAACTGCGCCGGTGATATAGAATCGCTTTGAGTTAAAGGCGGCGATAAAGACATCAATCTGCGGCTCCGTCAGAAAGTTAGAAAGGCCTCGCGTTAGTTGGACACGAATCTCTTCCGTCGTCTTTCCCTCTACATTTACACGCCCGATGAACGGGTAAAAAATAGTGCCATCAGAACGTACTATATTGCCTGCTTCTACGGCGCTTCGTTCGCCGCCGGTAGGGATAGTTAATTCAGGGTGGTCATACACTACGATACTTAGAACGTCTCCGGCTCCCACCGTGTACTCATAGTTATTTAACGCTTCTTCAAGCTCTTGCGGCACCGGATGAACGCGGCGCTCGATAGACTCCTGAGACCACACTAGCTCTGGTGTTATTGGAATGATATCGACTTTTTCTGTCATGTCGGGTGACTCTGGTGCGTCGTAATCAATATGACCACCCGGCGCTATTGAGCAACCCGCTATGAGCAAGGCAACCGAGGCCACAACCAGTAAGCGGAAAGTAGTTTGTTTTCTCATGACATCGTTTACCTGAGCGTGAATTGAGCGAAAGGCCTTGCCTGCTCTCACTTTTAGAGTCAGTTCTCAGCCGGTGTTGTTAGCTTCGATTGCTGTTTTCATAACATGCTAATAAATTTTAGACACGCTACCGCCCCGAGGTATTATTGGCGCATCCTCGAGGCCAGCAAAACGAACCGCTAATATTCAGAATTCATTTAATCCGTGAAGCAGATTAAACCTTGCCGCAGCTTTTAAATCCTGCACTCAGGAAATAGCACTGCTGCTCAAAAATGACTGCCCGAGCACTCATCGCTTGTGCTAAGCACCAACCCTGGTAAGGGTATCGGACAGCCGAGCCTTCAAAACTGACCATTCACAATCGAACGCTTATAAACTTCGTGTTCTTAATACGCTTTTTAACGGGCTAATGGTGTCCGCTGCCCGTTGTATCACTCATTACGCTTATATTCGCAAGAGCTGATCTTCCCTCTAACGACGCAACGCTTCCCGCCATGGAGTAGGCCTGTTTTTTATTACTTGCTGCAGCAGGAGCAGCGTTAGTACTTTCTGGGGTGGAAGCAGATGCTACTGCTTTTGATGAAGCAGGCTTACTCACTGCTTCAGAGAGCCAGAAGTGATCAACAATATCTGACTTTGGCTCGTAGGCCGTCGGCGCAGCTATCAGTAGTTCGCGTATTTTTGCTGCGTCCTGACTTTTGCATGCCGCTTCAAGTTCCATTAATAAAGGCTCAAGCGCTGTCCAGGGCAAAAAGTCTTCTGACGCCGTCATGATCCTGGGGTGCCGCGTTTTTTGCGCACTATCCGTTGCAAGCAACTCCTCGTACAGCTTTTCACCTGGACGTAGCCCGGTAAAGCGAATGGGGATTGCGCCTTTTTTCTCCACTATCTCTTCAGAGGGCTCCACATTCACAGATTTGGCGTCTTCAGGTACCGAGACATAGCGGTAACTCAGCCCCGATAGTTTCACCATCCGAATCGCCAACTCCACGATCTTGACGGGTTTACCCATATCCAACACAAACACATCTCCCCCGGTCGCCATGCCGCCGGCTTGAATCACCAACTGAGATGCTTCAGGGATCGTCATAAAGTAGCGAGTAATATCGGGATGGGTAACGGTAATCGGGCCACCTTTCTCAATCTGCTTGCGAAACAGAGGAACAACCGACCCGGAAGAGCCTAATACGTTGCCAAAACGCACCATCGAAAAGCGGGTATCCGACTGCTCGTTTGCATAGGCTTGGCAAACCAACTCTGCCATGCGCTTGCTGGCCCCCATCACATTGGTTGGCCTAACCGCTTTATCCGTAGAAACAAGTACAAAAGACTCGACGCCCTCTTTTATGGCGGCTCTGGCAACTTCCATGGTGCCGAACACGTTATTCAGCACGCCTTCTGCCGGGTTAAACTCGACAAGCGGCACATGTTTATAGGCAGCGGCATGGTAGATAGTGTCAACATCAAAGGCGCGAATCAGGCGGGAGATAACGTCACCGTTACGCACAGAGGCAAGCGCAGGCTTAACATCCACGTTGAGATTATCTTTTTCAATGATTTGAACAAGATCTTGATCAATCTTGTATAGCGAAAACTCAGACGAATCGACAATGATCAGCCGCTCGGGGAGCAGGCGCACAATTTGCCGACATAGCTCACTACCGATTGAGCCCCCTGCCCCCGTCACCATCACCGTTTTATGGGTAATATTAGCCCCCATCAATTTTGGATCAGGCGGCACCGGGTCGCGGCCCAATAAATCCTCAACGCGCACATCGCGGAGCTCATTGTATTTGGCCTTACCGGAAACCACATCAGCCATATCCGGTATTGTTTGCACGGGTATAGAGAGTGGCTCAATCGACTCAATAATCTCTTGGCGGCGGGCGCGGGTGGCCTCTGGAATGGCCAGGAGAAACTTTTCCACACCAAAATCTTCAATGAGTTTTGGTGTCATTTCGGGGCTATAGACCCGCAACCCTTGTACATGCGTGCCTTGCAGAAGAGGTGCGTAATCGACAAAGCCTACCGGTTCGTAGTCTCGCCCATGGCGTAAAGAGACCACAAGCTGACGACCAGCCGCCCCTGCGCCATAGATTAGTACGCGGGTTTTTTGTAACTGCTGCCCCCGCTGATACATCAACCGGAGCCCAAGCCGTATACCGCCGATGGTGATAAATGCCAGCATCGTGTAAATAAAAGGCACGGATCGCGGTATCGGTAAATTCAGCGCTGTGCTGACTATGTAGAGGGTCAATGCTGATGCCAGGACGCCCGCCGATAGCGCCTGCAGGG
>AXCI01002826.1_pt1 | contig 37004 bp, 38 predicted proteins | sample 182571 | NCBI WGS metagenome assembly AXCI01 (sample SAMN02359225, study PRJNA218796) | groundwater metagenome | isolation source: Mt. Simon Sandstone pore water sample D5872 at 1.8km depth, Illinois-Basin... | place: USA: Decatur, Illinois | collected 2009-05 | reverse complement strand
AACGATTGTAGGCTAATGGGAGGCACAGATGAATCACACTGAGGTGGATATTGCCGTTATCCGCGAGAAGTTGCAGACCCTTGACACCACGCTCCGTGAGGAGAGCGCCAGCAGTGAAGACTCACGCGATACTGTAATGTTGGATCAAACGTCGGTAGGGCGGCTGTCGCGTATGGATGCAATGCAGGGGCAGGCGATGGCCAAAGCAGGCGAGCAGCGCCGTCAGCTAAAGCTGAAGCAGATTGCCGCTGCTCTGCAGAGGATTGAGAGTGAAAGCTTCGGTGAGTGTATCGAGTGCGGCGAATGGATTGGAGCCAAACGCCTCACCTGGGATCCGCTAGTGCTGAAGTGTATTGAGTGTGCCGAATAAGCCCTGCCCCTTAGAGCCCAGCCGTTTACGCTTCGACGGCGGTTACTTTTTGTAGACGCGCTTCCACTGCCTGGGCTGCGTTAATGCCTGACAACAGCGCCTTGAGCGATGCACTCACCGTATCGCTATCCTCGGCCACCGCGCAGAGCCGCTGGCCATCGATATTGAGCTGCACAAAGGCGATGGCATTGGCTTCACTGCTGGCACCCAGGGAGTGCTCGCTGTAATCGATAATGCCTACGCTGCTGCCAGAGTGGCGTTGCCACGCATCGGTAAATGCAGACATTGCGCCGTTGCCCTTGCCAGAGAGAAGAAGCAACTCGTCGCCTTGGCGTAGCGTGACTTCAATGCCTTCCTGTTGGCCTTTTGAGAGCCGGTACTCCACCAGCGATAGCGGTGCTTCCTGGGTGAAATTGTCGAACATCACCTGACGAATCATTTCGCTGGAGAGCTCGCTGGCGCGCTGTTCGCTTTCCTGCTGCACGTAAGGGGCCAAGGCCAGCATCATCCAGCGCGGCAAGTTAATGCCGTAATCGCGCTCAAGCAGAAACGCCATACCGCCCTTGCCGGACTGACTATTGACGCGAATCACCGCCTGATAGTCGCGGCCGATATCGTGGGGGTCGATGGGCAGATAAGCCACTTGCCAAGGCTCGTCTGGCTTTTGATGTTTGAGGGATTTACGAATCGCATCCTGGTGGCTGCCCGAGAAAGCGGTATAGACCATCTCGCCCACCCAGGGGTGGCGCGGATGCATGGCGATACCGGTGCACTCGTTGACCACCTGGATAATTTCATCCGGATTGGAGAGATCCAACTGAGGATCAATGCCTTGGCTGTAGAGGTTCATGGCCAAGGTGACGATATCCATATTGCCCGTACGCTCGCCATTGCCTAGCAGGGTGCCTTCTACCCGCTCGGCACCCGCCAGCAGGGCGAGTTCTGCAGACGCCACCGCACCACCGCGGTCATTATGGGTATGTACCGAGATAATCACGCTGTCGCGACGGCTGATATGCTGGCAAAAGTACTCAATCTGGTCGGCGTGATGGTGCGGCCCTGCCACTTCCACCGTGGTGGGTAGGTTGAGAATGCACTTGTGATCTGGCGTTGGCTGCCAGACGTCCATCACCGCTTCGCAGATTTCCAGGGAGAAGTCGATCTCGGTGCTGGAGAAACTTTCCGGGGTGTATTGGAAACACCACTCAATGGCAGGGTATTGGTCGGCGTAGGTTTTGACCCAGGTGGCGCCTTGCACGGCGATATCGACAATCCCAGCTCGATCCATCTCGAACACGCGTTCGCGCTGTATGGTCGAGGTGGAGTTATAAAGGTGAACAATGGCGCGCTTGGCGCCGACCAACGAGGCAAAGGTCTTTTCAATCAGGTGTTCACGGCACTGCACCAGTACGGCGATGGTGACATCTTCGGGAATTTGATCTTCTTCAATCAGCCAACGCACGAAGTCGTAGTCGGGCTGGCTGGCGGAGGGGAAGCCCACCATGACTTCTTTAATGCCCACTTTAACGATCTGATGCCAAAAGCGCTGTTTCTGCTCAACGGTCATCGGCTCGAGTAACGCCTGGTTGCCATCGCGTAGGTCTTCGCTCACCCAGATGGGGGCGTGATCAAGATCACGATCCGGCCATTGGCGATTGAAAGCAGGCACACGGGGCGCGGGGCGATATTTGCGATGATCAAAAGCAGGCATGGCGGTCTTCCTAAAAGTGGAGGTCTTCCTGAAATCAATGGAGATCATAGGGACGGCTGCTTGTGGCATAAGCCGTATTCAACAGTTCACTGCTTTTGGCAGTTCACCCATTGTAAGGGGTTTATAGCGAAAGGTTATTGCTAAGATGTGGGCAATAAGGGGATAATTGGCAGAATATATCTTTTTAATTATTTTAATTGGCAGGAGCTGCTTGCTATGCCGGTAACACCACTTGCTCTGGATCGTTTTGACCGTCATATCTTAGATATTGTCCAACAGGAGGGGCGTATCAGTAACCAGGAGCTGGCGGATCGGATCGGGCTTTCGCCTTCGCCCTGTTTACGCCGTGTGAGGGCCTTGGAAGAGCACGGCTTGATACTGCAGTACCGCGCTGAAGTGGATGCCCGCCAGTTGGGCTACCAGCTAATGGCGCTACTGCACATCTCCATGGATCAGCACACGCCTGAGCGCTTCGATAATTTTGAACGCCATATTCGCGAGATACCCAATGTCATTGAGTGTCTGATCATTACTGGCCAGGCGGCGGATTTTCAGCTGAAGATTTTGGTGCGCGACATGGATGATTACCAGCACCTTTTGCTGCACGTGATTAATCGCATTGAGGGTGTAACCGGCGCGCATACCAGCTTTGTGCTGCGGCGGGTCTTTGAGCATCGCCCGGTGCCCACGGAAAGGCCGTGAGAGCGTTAATGCAACGGCCATGGTCAAAGGTGCGCAAAGCGGTTTAAACTGCTTTTTTTGAAATTATTGGGAGTTTGCACTATGAAGATTCAGCGCCACGATACGAAAGCCCGCATGAGCCGTGCCGTTATCCACCAGGGCGTGGCCTATCTGTGTGGCCAAGTGGCTGGTCCAGAGGCCCGCGAGGGGGATATTACCGCTCAAACGGAAAGCATGCTGGCGCGGGTGGATGCGTTGTTAAAAGAGATTGGTTCAAGCCGTGAGCAGCTGCTGACCGCTACGGTTTATCTAAAAGAGGGCAGCGACGTTGCCGCTATGAACGCGGTATGGGATGCCTGGGTGCCGGAAGGCTACGCACCGGCGCGCACTTGCGTGTGCGCACCACTCCCCTCTGATGAACTCAAAGTGGAAATCACCGTCACCGCTGCAGTGAGCTAACGGCTTTCTATTCACTCCTCACCATTCACTATTTTCCCTTCACTTACCGGGTTTTTCCACCGGAAAGCGGGTGTCACGCAGACTGTCTTTGATTTTCTTGAGGTGGGGTAGAAAGTCTTCACCACGCCTCAAGGTCACTCCGGTGGCCAGCGCATCAATCAGCGTTAGCTGGATCACTCGCGAGGTCATCGGCATGTAGTGATCGGTGTCTTCAGGCGTGGCGACATCAAGGGTGGCGGTACATTCGTTGGCCAGGGGTGATTTGGGCGCGGTAATGCCGAGCACTACCGCCCCTGCGTCGCGGGCGAGCCGGGCAATATCGACTAACTCGCGGGTACGCCCGGTGTAGGAAATAATCACGACGACATCCCCCGTATGGCAAGCAGCGGCGACCATGCGCTGCATCAGCACATCAATGTAGGCCATTACCGGTAGGTTGAAGCGGAAGAATTTGTGTTGGGCGTCTTGGGCTACCGCGCCGGAGGCTCCCAGCCCGAAGATGTGAATCTGCTTGGCCTGAGTGAGATAGTCGACCATGCGCTCAATAGCGGCCATATCGATTTCGCGCTGCGCTTCGTCAAGCGCAGCGATAGTGGCACCAAAGATTTTATGAGTGTACTGCGTGGCGGAGTCACCTGGCTCCACTGCCCGGGTTACGTAAGGTGTACCACCGGCTAAGCTCTGGGCTAATTTTATTTTAAAATCGGGGTAGCCTTTGGCGCCGAAATTGCGGCAAAACCGGTTCACCGTGGGCTCACTCACGCTTGCCGCCTGAGCCAGGCTGGCGATGCTAAGACTCGTGGCGACCGTGGGGTCCTCAAGAATTACATTGGCGACTTTACGCTCCGAGCGATTGAGTTCTTCTAAGCGTTCGCGTAAGCGGTCAAGTAAGTCATGAGCCATTAACGGTCTCCGTGTACGGGGTAGAAAGAAGTGGCTTCCATTCGGTGCACCAGGTTGCAAACGCCTCTGCTGGCAGCGGGCGGGCATAGAAATAACCCTGTGCGGCTTCACAGCCAATGGAGCTTAAATACGCTGCTTGAGCCGAGGTTTCGATGCCTTCTGCCACCACATCGCAGCCTACACTGTGCGCCAGTTGGGTAATAGTGTGCGCCAGTTGGCGATCAATTGCGCTGGTTTCCAGATCCATGACAAAGGCGCGGTCAATTTTGAGCGTCGAGAAGGGCAGCGTTTTAATATACGCCAGCGACGACTGTCCGGTGCCAAAATCATCAATCGCCACGGCGATGTTCATTTTGGCCAGTTGAGCGAGCTGCTGGCGGGCGTGATTCATGTCGCTCATCAGACCTGACTCGGTCACTTCCAGAGCGAAAAAGCGTTCGGGTATCTGCTGTTCGGCTAATCGCTTCAGCAGCTGTTGGGCAAAATCCTTACGGGTTAACTGACGAGCGGCTACGTTAACCGCGATATGGAAATCGTCATTGAGCAACCCTTGTGCCCGCCACGCGTTAATGTGGCGCATGGCCTCATCCAGCACCCAGTCACCAATTGAGAGAATATCGCCGCTGGCTTCTGCCAACGGAATAAACTCACCAGGAGAGATGAGTCCAAACTCAGGATGCTGCCAGCGCAACAGCGCTTCTGCGCCAAGTATCTTATGATCAGCCAGCGATAATTTAGGCTGAAAGGCGAGCGACATTTCACCTCGTTCGGTGGCGCCGCGTATTGCCTGCTGCAGATGGAGCCGGTGGCGCTGCTTCTCCTCAATCGCTGGCGTGTAACGTTGCACGAGTAGCGTCCCTTCGGGCGGCAAGGCTAGTGCGGCCATGTGAACTAGTCGCTCTGTCTCAAAAGGGCCCGCTTCACCGCTGATCCCGATACGTGCACTTAATGGCAACAATAGCGCATCTAGCGCCTGATCCTGTTCGAAACACGCCAACAATTGGTTAGCCATTTGCAGCAGCTTATCCGGGTCGGCTGTCGTGGTAATCACCACTAGCTCGCTACCGCCCCATAAACCCAAAAGGCACTCAGGGCTGAGCTGCCGACGAAGGCGTTGGCTAATAAAACGCAGCAGTTGGTCGGCAACCCGATAGCCGTGTAGCCGCACTACATCGTCAAGCTTATCTAGCGCAATAAACAGTAGCCCAGTGCCAGAGGCTTGGAGGGCAGCCGCTTGCAGCGCCTGTTCTAGTCCGCGACGGTTAGGTAGTTGGGTGATCGAATCAGTCCGGGACTGGCGATCCAGTTCCTGGGTGCGTTTGGCCACCATGAGTTCTAACGTATCGGCCTGCTTATCGCGAACCTGGTAGCGGTGTTCGACGTCAAGGGTATTGCGTATCCGTTGCAGGACTTCATCTTGTTTAAACGGTTTGGTGATAAAGTCACGAACCCCCATGGCCAAGGCGCGCTGTCGAGTCACATCATCAATTTGTGCAGTAAGCACAATGATCGGGGGCATCTGATCGGCAAAGTGATTTCGCAACTCTTCAATGACCGCGTAGCCATCCAGGTGAGGCATGCGTATATCTAGCAGCAGCAAGTCAGGAAGCTGCTTCTGGCAGTGGACCAGCACTTTGCGTGGGTCATTGATGCCATGGACATTCTCGAAACCATACTCGTCGAGCAGATCGAGCATTAGGTCGATATTAACCGTGTTGTCGTCAACGACCAGCAGGTGTTTTCGGTAAGGCTCATGGCTCCTTCCTTGGCACGGCATTCAAAAACTGATTGAGCGTAAGGCTTAGCTGTTCGATATCAATAGGCTTGGTGAGGTAATCGGCAAACCCTGCGGCAAACCCATGGCGTAGATCTCGCTCCATAGCATTGGCCGATAGAGCCACCACTTTAATATGCTGGAGGTTAGGGTCTTGTTGCATCTCCGCTAGGGCCTGGTAACCGTTCATGCCTGGTAAATGTATATCCATTAACACTAAATCTGGCGTCGATTGACGCATGATTTCAAGCCCTAATTCAGCGCTGGCCGCCGTGTGAAGCTGTACATGGGCAAACTCTTCAATAATATCTTCCATTAGCCGCTGGTTAGTAGGGTTGTCTTCGACATACAGCAGTTGGAATACATGCTCGCTATGGTTGGTAGTTTCTACTGGCGGGCTTGAAAGCGTGCTCTCTGGGGCGGCACTCTGTTCGGCCATCGGTAACGTAAACCAAAACGTTGAGCCTAAGCCTGGCGTGCTATCGACACCAATGCGGCCTTGCATGCGACCGATTAATTCACGCGTTATCGCCAGGCCAATACCCGTTCCCTCGACGGCTTCAAGCTCGGCGCCTAAACGATTAAACGGCTCAAACAGTTCATTCTGGCGTTCAATCGCAATGCCTTTACCCGAGTCACTCACACTGATGCGTACTTCGTCACCCAATTGTGTTACCGCAATATTGATAGAGCCTTGGTGGCTATTATATTTAATCGCATTAGAAAGCAGATTAAGCATTACCTGCTTGGTGCGAGTGTAGTCAGCGGTTACCAGACAGTTCAGCGGCGTCAGCTTGCGCGTTAGCCTAATGCCAGCAGCTTCGATATTGGCCTCTAGGGTGCTACAAGCATCATTAATGACGTTTGCAATCGCTATGGTCTCAATTGACAACGTAAGATGCCCCGCCTCAATTCTAGCGAGATCAAGCACCTCATTAATTAAGCTCAATAAGTGTTGTCCGCTTGTTTCAATTTGGCCTATTTGACGCAGCTGCTTTTCGCTCAGTGGGTCACGCCGCCCTTTGGCCAACAGCTGTGAAAAACCAATGATAGCGTTAAGCGGTGTGCGTAGCTCATGGCTCATCGATGAAAGAAATTCGCTTTTAGCTTGATTGGCTTTTTCGGCTTGGTCTCTGGCCCTTGCGAGATCCTGGGTGACTTGCTCGCGCTCGGCCATTTGGCTGTAGAGATTTATAAGTAGCGAGCAGGTGTCGGTAAATGGCTGCAGCCAGTCCAGCAATGACTGGTCCAATAGCTGCTTGCTATTGGCAATGGCGTACATGCCAATCAGACGTTCGCCGCTGAAGATAGGCACGCCAAGATAGTTGTGAAGAACAGGGTGGCCGGGGGGGAAGCCTCCGCGTTTGACGTGACTGTAGACATCATTGGTCATGATCACTTCCCCATGAGCAAATACGCTGCCAAGCAGCGATTTTGGATTAGAGAGGATCATGTCACCACTCCGCAGCCGCTCCATCAGGACTCGGGACTCTTCACTCCAGGATAAGTCAGTAATCGCATGGATTTTAAGCGCATTGGTGGTGTCAGTGGACAACACTTCACCTATCAGCGCGTAATCACTGTCGGTCAGTTCCCGCAGTGCCTCCATCAAGAAGATCCACAGGCGTTTGCCTGACATTAATGCCTGGTAATCGGTAATTCCCTGGTGGAGAACTTTGAGCAGATTCTGCTCTTTGTTCATTCTGCGGTTAGCGGCGTAAACGTCAGATAAGTCGGTGAGTACGCCTAAAAATTCCACCACTTCACCGTGATCATTGTGAATGGCGTTAATAGCCAGATGAACGGGGATAGTGCGTCCATCTTTATGTAGCGCTTCAACTTCACGGCCACGGCCAATGACGTTAGGTTCGCTGCCCGCAATATAGCGGGCGATAAACGAGTCGTGCTGTGGGCTAATGTTAGGCGGAGTGAGAGTCGCGACATTTTTGCCCAGCAGCTCGCTCTCTTCATAGCCCAGTAGGTTTAGCGCAAAGGGGTTGATGCCAATAATGAGACCCGCATGATCAATGCGCACCTTGGCAGTTGCGCTTTTGGTAAACAGCGCTTCAAAGCGGCTCGCAGTGCGTGTCAAGTCCATCCGGAGCTTATGCTGGCGCAATAGCTCTTCTACTTGACCGGCCAAGCTACCCAACAGCTTTAAGTCACGCTCGCTGAAGTGGCGAGGCTGTTGGTCAATAATGCACAGCGTTCCAACTGCCATGCCATTGAGTGGCCGTAATGGGTAACCGGCGTAAAAACGGATATGCGGCAGGTCGCCGACTAAAGGATGGTCGATAAAGCGATCGTCATGCAGCGTATCTTCAATCACTAAAGGGGCGTCATAAGCGATTGCATGGGCGCAGAAAGAGACCTCTCGGCCTGTTTCACACGCTTCAAGCCCCTGGTGCGACTTAAACCATTGGCGCTCTTTATCCACTAACGAAACTAGTGCAATAGGCACGTCAAACAGGTCACGTGCCAACTGCGTCATGCGCTCAAAAGCCCTCTCTTCGGGGGTATCAAGTACCTCTAAAGCATGCAAGGCCGCCAGGCGCTGTGTTTCATTATCGGGAGTGTCTGGGGCTTGCATGACCGTTCCAAAGCAGAAAATTAATTAAACATATCATAAGGGCGTTATAACATTTAGTAATTAACTATCGGTCATTACTTTATAAGCTTTAGCCAAGCCCAATAAGTTTCATTAGCCAACGCCGATAAGGCGGGTAAAGCATATGGCTGGGCGTACGTTTAGACTGATAAAAACGCTCCTTAAATGACTAAAGCGCTCAAAGCCGTGGCGGCCATGGTAAGCGCCCATGCCGCTCTCCCCTATACCGCCAAAAGGTAAAGAGGGCACGGCGTGATGGAGCAGCGTGGCATTAAATACCAGCGCGCCCGAGTGCGTCGTTTGCAGCAGTTGTTGCTGTAAACCTTTATCGAGGGTGAACGCATAAAGTGCTAACGGGTGAGGGCGAGCATTCACAAAGTTGATGGCGGCTTGCATATCATTGACACCAATGACCGGTAGGCAGCGGCCAAAAATTTCTTCGCGCATCACTTGCAAGCCTTGATGAGGGTCGATAATCAACGCGGGCGCATGAGCACCGTGATCAATGATTCTGCAGCCATGATCGTGGGCTTCTTGAAGTAAGGCATCCTGACGTTGCTGATGAGTTACGTTAATGGAATGAGTGGCCGCTTGATCGTTGGGCCGCTGTTGTTGGATAGCCTCGCTTAGGGCCTTTGTCAGAGCACTAATGTGGCGGCTCTCTACCAACACGTAGTCGGGGGCAATACAGGTTTGTCCGCCGTTCATGCCTTTGCCGAAAATAATCGCCGCAGCGGCTTTATCCAGATCTGCATCGCCTGCGACTATCGCCGGTGACTTGCCGCCAAGCTCCAGCGTAGTGGGGGTCAAGTTCGCCCCCGCCGCTTGCGCCACCTCTCGTCCTACAGCGGTGGAACCGGTAAATACCAGGTGATCGAACGGTAAGCTGCTGAAACGACGCGCTATCTCAACATCGCCTTCCACTACTTTGAACTCTTCATGGGTGAAGTATTGCGGTACTAACCGCATTAACAGAGCGCTAGTCGCGGGGGAGAGCTCGCTAGGCTTGAGCATTACCACGTTACCTGCTGCAAACGCATCCACCACTGGCATTAGTGCCAAGCTCCACGGGTAGTTCCAGGGCGACATAACGCCGACAATGCCTAACGGCTGAGGTGAGACGCGTGCCCGGGCAGGCAGTAGCCGCCAAGGCATGCTGACCGACCAAGGGCGCATCCAATGCCACAGGTGTAGCCTGGCGTGGCGAATTGCGTGCAGCACCGAGCTGATTTCAGCGATGCGTATTTCCACATCGCTGCGCTTGCCAAAATCGGTTTGAATTGCCCGAATAATCTCAAGCTGATGATGTTTGGTCATGCGTGCTAAGCGGGCCAGACGATCACGTCGCACCGTTAACGTCGGGTAGGGTATGTGATCAACAGCTTGGCGCTGCGTTTGAAAGTCACCCGTTAAGTCGCGCGTCATAGCCTCTCCTTATGCCGCTACCGGCGTGGCGTGTTAGGCAGGGCAGTTGGAACGTTGCTCTGCGCTAGGTCTGGGTCGTCGGTGGTAATGTTTGGTGTAAACAGTCGTTATAAACAGTCGTTATAAACGGTCAGCGTAAACGATAGGTGTAAATGGTGACTGTAAATAGTTAATGTAAACGGTTTGTGTAAGCAGTTAGTGTAAAGTGGCGTTGACAATCTTCATGGCGTTAGCCCCCACACGCTCTGTAAGCCGACACTTTCTGGGAGGAGCTATGCCGTCACACCCGCTTTCGCTCACTATTCTATCCACTATTGGGGCCGTTACAGCAAGCCAGTGGGATGCTCTGGTAGACAACGATCAGCCCTTTTTACGTCATGCTTTTTTAAACGCACTGGAAGAGAGCGGCTCGGTCAGCTTGGCGACTGGCTGGGAGCCCTGCCACTTGAGTGTATGGCAAGGTGAGCAATTGGTCGCTGCAATGCCAATGTATCGTAAGCATCACTCTTACGGTGAGTATGTGTTCGATTGGGGCTGGGCGGAAGCGTTAGAGCGCGCCGGTGGCTGCTACTACCCTAAAGCGCTAAGCGCGGTGCCGTTTACGCCGGTGCCAGGCACACGCACGCTAATTGCCAAGCACGCCAATGCCAGTGCCGTACGCGCTCTGCTCGCCGATGCATGGCGTGAGCAGTGTGAAAGCCTTGATCTTTCGAGCTGGCACTTGTTGTTTGCCGATGAAGCGGATGTAGCCGCCTGGCAAGCACACTGTCCAGAGCTGATCACCCGTGAAGGCGTTCAGTTTCAGTGGCGTGACCGTGGCTTCGGTGATTTTGATGGTTTCTTGGCCAGCCTTACTTCAAAGCGCCGCAAGATGATCAAACGCGAGCGTCGCTTGGTTGCCGACCAGGGCTTAAAGGTATTGCGTTTGGAAGGAAGTGCGATCACTTCCGCCGATATGGCCCATTTCTATCGCTGCTATGCGATTACCTATCATGAGCGTGGACGACCGCCTTATCTGAATCATGACTTTTTTGAGCGCCTGCGCCAAACCATGCCGGGCGCGTTAGTGTTGGTGCAGGCCCATATTGAAGAACGCCCGGTGGCGGCTGCGCTGTATTTTCGCGGCCCCCGTTCGCTCTATGGTCGCTATTGGGGAAGCGAGGTCGTCGCAGACTGCCTGCACTTCGAGGCGTGTTACTACCAAGGGATTGAGTACTGTTTGCAGCATGGTTTGTCGCTGTTTGATCCAGGGACTCAGGGCGAGCATAAGTTGGTACGTGGGTTTGCCCCTCAGCGCGTGCGTTCGCTGCACTATATTGACCATCCAGGGCTTGCCGCGGGGGTCGCACAGTTTTGTCATGAAGAGGGCGAGCATGTTAGCGCTTATCGAGACGCGGCCCATCAAGCGCTGCCCTTCAAGTAGTCATCTACGCCCTTAATTTAAATGACGCGCGGCTCGCTGGTGGTGCGCCTTGATGGCATAATGCGCGCCAGTCAGAGCATCTATTTGAAACAACCGCTGTTTTAAAGCGTCATTTTGATATTCAGCCTCGGCGATCGGTTTTAATAGATAGATATTAATGGATGGGTTGTAAAAGATAGGTTATCGGAGAGCAGTGATGCGCAAATGGTTAGTGATGACCTTGCTCGCCGTGCTGGCGCTACTTCAATACGAGCTGTGGTTAGGTAACGGCGGCTGGAGCGATTTGCAGCGGGTGGAGCAGCGGGTGGCCGTGCAGGAAGCGGCCAATGTACCCATGCGCGAGCGCAATGCCCGGCTGGCGGCGGAAGTGACGGATTTAAAAACCGGTTTAGACGCCATTGAGGAGCGGGCACGTAGCGATATGGGCATGGTGCGTACCGATGAGCAGTTCTTCTGGGTGCCTGGGGTAGCGATCCAAAATGAGTTGATCGGTATCAATGCAGGGTTGGTTGCTCCCCTGGAGCCGTCGCAGTGAGCCAAACCTGGTTAGTGGTTCCCGCCGCGGGGCAAGGTCGCCGAATGGGGGCTGATAAGCCTAAACAGTACTTGCCCCTGGCCGATCAACAGCCGGTGCTAGCGCATACGCTGGCAAGGTTGCACCGCGCTTTTCCCAATGCTCGCTTAGTGCTCTGTTTAGATGTTGATGACCACTGGTTTTCACCGCGCTGGGTGCCTTTCACTGATTGGCAGCGTGTAGCGGGGGGCAGCGAGCGGATGGACAGCGTTTTAAATGCGCTGCACGCCATGGCGGCTCAGGATGGTGACGTAGTGTTGGTGCATGATGTGGCCCGCCCCTGTATTACTCAGGGCGATCTGCAGGCGTTGCATCACGCTGCTGCCACACACCCCGCAGGTGCGCTATTGGCGATGCCGGTAGCAGATACCATGAAGCGTGCTGATAAGAACTGTTTGAGCGCGCGAACTGAGCCCCGGGATGGCTTGTGGCACGCCTTAACACCGCAAGGCTTTCGCTACGCTCTGCTGAGGCGTGCCCTGGAGACCGCCCGCCAGTTGCAAACCTTAGTGACCGATGAAGCGTCGGCGGTTGAAGCGCTAGGCGAGAGTCCGCAGTTGGTCAGCGGTCGGCGCGACAATTTGAAAATTACCCATCCAGACGACTTAGCGCTGGCAGCCGCGATCATGGCGTCGCAAGCCGCTAACACGCCTGACGGGCTTTAATCATTAGGAGCGTAGTAATGCGTATCGGCCACGGATTCGATGTACACCGTTTCGGCCCCGGCGATCACCTCATGATCGGTGGCATTAAGCTGCCGTTTGAACATGGCTTCGTCGCCCATTCTGATGGCGATGTACTGCTCCACGCTGTTAGTGATGCATTGTTAGGTGCCTGTGCCCTGGGCGATATCGGTCATCATTTTCCCGATACGGACTCGGCGTGGGCAGGGGCTGATAGCCGCGAGCTGCTTCGCCATGTCGTGACGCTTGTTCAGGAGCAGGGCTATGGGGTAATTAATATCGATGCCACCCTGATGGCCCAAGCACCAAAAATGGCGCCCCATATTGAGGCAATGCGGAAAGTGATTGCCGCCGATCTAGGCCTCGAGCTTGGTCAGGTCAATGTTAAAGCCACCACCACCGAACGATTAGGTTTCACCGGGCGCGGTGAAGGTATTGCGGCTGAGGCGGTGGTGCTGCTTAACCGCTCTGAGGCGCTTAATGATTAACATGCCAGCGTGGCAGCGCTGTTTAGATGCTCAGTTCGGTTCTCCTAAGCCGGGCAAGTACCGTGCCCAGCCGGAAGATTTCTGGGTCGACGAACAGCTCGATTTTACCCCCGAAGCACACGGGGAGCATCTCTGGTTGCGAGTTGAAAAGCGTAATCAAACCACGTTAGATGTGGTTAAGACATTAAGTCGTCTTTGCGGTGTCACTCCGCGGGATATTGGTTACTCCGGCATGAAAGACCGTATTGCCATAACACGCCAGTGGTTAAGTGTGCATCTGCCAGGGCGCGATGCCCCCTTTGAGCTTGAACAGTCACTTAATGCGCTGGGAGTCACCGTTGTTGAGCAGGTGCGGCACCCGCGTAAATTGAAGCGTGGTGTTCACCGCACTAATCGTTTTGTTTTACGGCTGAGTGGTGAGGCTATCGAAAGCGAAGATTTTGTCAGCCGCTGGGAAGCCCTTTGTCAGCATGGCGTGCCCAACTATTTTGGCCCTCAGCGCTTTGGACACGAAGGGCGTAATCTTCAGCGCGCCGAGGCATTACTTAACCGTGGTTGGCGCAAACGTGATGATCGCCAGGGTATGATGCTCTCCACCGCGCGCAGTTTTCTGTTTAATGAACTGCTCAGTGCACGCATTGCAGATGACACTTGGTCACAGCCGCTGGCGGGCGATACGTTAATGCTGGACGGAACCCAAAGCGTGTTTCATATCGACGCCAGTGATGCAACGCTGCAGACCCGTGCCGCAGAACTGGATGTGCATCCTACTGGAGTGTTGTGGGGCGAGGGTGAAGCTGGCGAAGGCGACGCTGCTGTTTATGAGGCTCGTTTGCTACAGGACTACCCAGGGCTATGCGGTGGCTTGGAACGCAGCGGGGTAAAGCAGGCGCGCCGCGCACTGCGTATGCGGCTGTTGGAGCCTCAGCTAGCTTGGGAACCTGACGCCGTGCGGCTTTCGTTTGCGCTGCCCCGGGGCAGTTTTGCTACCGCCGTGCTGGGTGAGCTTATGTTGGTGAGCTGATTTAACCATCAGAATTTCGCTTAACATACAGAAAAGTTAGTAAAAGAGAGGGATATGAGCGGCTACGTTTCGTGCTTATGCTGCGTTCATGTCGCTTGTGTCTATCGCTCTAGTGCTTAGAGCGTTAGTGTTTAAGAACAGGGAGACTCACTATGCGGCGACTGCTGCTTTCAAATGATGATGGTGTACACGCGCCGGGATTGCGTGCGCTGCACGATGCACTATTGGCGCATGCCAATATTCGCGTAGTGGCACCAGATCGAGATCGTAGCGGTGCGAGTAATTCGCTTACTTTGTCACGGCCGCTCTCGCTGACACCGCTGGATAATGGTTTTTATAGCGTCGATGGTACCCCTGCGGACTGTGTCTATTTAGGTGTTCACGGCGTGTGGGACGAAAAACCCGATTTAGTGATCTCGGGTATCAACCATGGCAGTAACCTGGGCGACGACGTCCTCTATTCAGGCACGGTCGCAGCAGCGATGGAGGGGCGCAATTTAGGTATGACGGCAATTGCCATGTCGCTGTGCGGTGAGCGCCACTTTGCCACCGCCGCAAGAGTAGCGGCCACCTTAATTGGCGCTGCGGATCAGCTCTCGCTACCGCCGCGTACGCTGCTGAATGTCAATGTGCCTGACGTCCCCTGGGAAGAAATCAAAGGCGTTAAGGTGACTCGGCTGGGGTATCGAGGGCCAGCAGAGAAGCCGTTAGAGGTACGGGACCCGCGCGGGCGCACGCGCTACTGGATTGCGCCAGTAGCGGCCAATGCTGATGACGGAGATGATACCGACTTTGCTGCCGTTGAGGCGGGCTATGTGTCGATTACGCCCCTTCAAACAGACCTAACGCGACACCCCGCGCGTAACGATGTGCAGGAATGGTTGGATGTTTTTGCCTGATATCTCACCCGGAGAGCTGCGTGGTCGTGGCATGACCTCCCAGCGCACCCGTGACCGCATGGTCGAGCGCCTTATGCAGCAAGGCATCAACGATGCCCGTGTGCTTGAGGTGATGGCCAGCGAGCCACGGCATCTATTTGTTGATGAAGCGCTGGCGCACCGTGCTTATGAAGATACCGCGTTACCGATTGGCTTCGGCCAAACGTTATCGCAACCGTTCATCGTGGCGCGCATGACGGAGCTGGTATTGCGCGCTGCGCCGCAACGAGTATTGGAACTGGGGACGGGCTCAGGCTATCAAACCTTGATACTGTCCAGATTAGTGGAAGAGCTTTACTCCATTGAACGTATTGGCGCGCTTCACGAGCGAGCGGCGGAGCGGTTACGTCAGTTAGCGGCCCCCGCCACGCTAGCGGTGGCGGACGGCGGTTATGGCTGGGCTGAAGTTGCCCCGTTTGATGTGATTTTATTAACCGCCTGCGCTCAAACGGTGCCTGCATCGCTACTAGAGCAATTGAGTTACGACGGGGTGTTGATTGCCCCGTTGGAAGACCCCGATGGCAGCCAGTGGCTTACCCAGGTAAAACGCATTGGCAGTGCCTTTGAAAAGCGCCGGCTTGAGCCCGTGCGTTTTGTACCTTTACTACAAGGAGTAGTGGATTGAAGCGGCAACCCTTGGGGATATTTTTACGCGGCGCAGGGATGGGCGCCGCCGACGCAGTACCCGGTGTGTCAGGCGGGACCATTGCGTTTATTAGCGGTATTTATGAAGAGCTGATCAACACGATTAAGCAATTTGGCCCAAGCGCCATTGGTGTATGGCGGCAAGGAGGCTGGCGAGCGCTAAGCCTGCATTTGAATCTTGCCTTTCTAGTGCCGCTACTCGCAGGTGTCGCGGTAAGCCTGTTTAGCGTTGCGCACTTAGCGCTTTGGTTAATGGAGGCGCACCCACTGCTACTGGACGGGTTCTTTTTTGGTCTTGTAGCGGCCTCGGCGCTGGTGGTCGGACAAGCGAGTAGCGGGTGGAAAATTTGGTATCTGCTGCCGTTATTGGTCGGGTTATTGCTGGCTCAGGCATTGCCGGGCATGATGCCGCTGGTGCTACTGCTGGGTAACGAAGCTTTGGTCGTCATGGTGGCAGGTTGTATCGCTATTAGCGCCATGCTGTTACCGGGAGTGTCAGGCAGTTTTTTATTACTGACAATGGGGCTCTACGGCACCATTATGGGCGCAATTCGTAGCCTGGATATGGGCATTATTATACTGTTTGGAATGGGCTGTGTAGTTGGCTTAGCGGTGTTCTCCCGCCTACTGTCCTGGCTATTACGGCGGCACCATACGTCAACCATGCAACTGCTACTGGGGTTCATTGTCGGTTCGTTACCGGTTCTCTGGCCATGGCGTGAGCTGTTACGCTATCAAATTGGGCCAGAAGGGCAAATGATTCCATTGGAGCACCGTTATTTGTTGCCCGCTGACTATGCCGCATTGACCGGTGCCTCGGCACAAGTGGCTGGCGTTGTCGCGTTAATGGCCGTGGGGGCGCTGATGGTTGTGTTACTTAATCGGCACGCGGATCGTCGGCCAACCGATACCAAGCTTGGCGCTGAAAAGGAGTAAGGTGTATATGCGTAAAAGTTATAGTTTTAAAGTGCTTATGATGTCGGCGCTGGCATTGGCAGTGGCTGGCTGTGCCAGCCAGCAAGGTGGAAGCCCTCAGGTGCGTGACTTAAGCCAAGCCCGCCAGGCGGTAGAAAATTCCCCACAATATACCGTTAAGGCGGGTGATACCTTGTACGGTATTGCTTGGCAGCACAATTTGGATTACCGCCAGTTGGCGTCAATCAACAATATTGATGCGCCTTATCAGATTCGACCAGGCCAGACCATTGCGCTGCGCGAAGGTGCTTCAACGGCGTCAAACACCAGTAATCAGCCCTCTGATACCCCACGTGGCGGCGGTGCCGTGGCGACCGGGTTGAGCCCGCAAACAGCCTCTGTAGCCAGCGATGAGCAAGAGCTGGATTGGCTGCTGCCCGATGAGTCGGCGATTCAACGCAATCAGCGCCTTACCGCTGAGCGTGATGCTGTCGAGGCAGCTGAGCAAGTGTCTGCGTCCTCCTCCAGCAATACCTCGACGCCTACTTCTATGCCTGCACCAGAACCTGAGCCGGAGCCAGAAGTAGTGGCGGCGGCAGAGCCCGAGCCTGCCCCGGCAGCAGAGCCTGCCCAGCAACCCGCACCTCAGCCAGCATCAGAACCGCAGCCTGAAGCTGCTCCGGCCAGCCAAACGGCAAGTGCCGACCGATCTTCTCGTACCTATACACCCGCTGAAACGATCGCCTGGCAGTGGCCTGCTGATGGTAGCGTCGATGGGGCGTTTGGGCAGGGTGACAGCATCACTGCCGGGATTGATATCACCGGTGAAAAGGGGCAACCTGTAAAAGCGGCAGGGCCTGGTATCGTGGTCTACGCGGGTAGTGGCGTAAGAGGCTATGGCAATCTCATCCTTCTCAAACACAACGACCAATTTCTGAGTGCGTATGCGCATAACGATAGCTTAAGGGTCAGTGAAAATGACGTTGTAGAGGCGGGCGAAGTCATTGCCACCATGGGGGACAGTGATGCGGAGAATGTCAGGTTGCACTTTGAGGTTCGTCGCGATGGGCAGCCTCAAGATCCCATGGATTTTCTACCTTCCCGCTAATGCACTCACCGTAGAGTGAGCAGCCAGCGTTGTACTTGAAAGTTGCCCGAATCGCTGTATTCGAGCGTCATATAACAATTGTCACATAACAATACGGTGTGCGTCATAGAGTGCACACCATTGACTTTCTAAATGGCGGGTAGGCGATAAACGAGGGGTAAGGCCATGAGTATGTTGGAGAAAGATCTACAGGAGGTTGACCTGGATGCTGCTGAAGAAGCGCTTGATGATACCGATGACGACATCGCGGTTGAAGAAGATGCTTTTGAGAAAGCGCTAGGGCGTGAGGATCGTCAATCGACCCAAAGCTTGGATGCAACGCAAATCTACCTCAACGAAATCGGCTTTTCGCCACTATTGACGCCAGAAGAGGAAGTTTACTACGGCCGTCTGGCGCGCAAGGGCGACCCGTTAGGCCGCTCGCGCATGATTGAATCCAACCTGAGGCTGGTGGTAAAGATTGCCCGTCGCTATCTTAATCGTGGCTTGACGCTGCTCGATTTGATCGAAGAGGGCAACCTGGGCCTGATCAGGGCGGTTGAGAAGTTTGACCCTGAGCGGGGCTTCCGTTTCTCGACCTACGCTACGTGGTGGATTCGTCAGACCATCGAGCGGGCGCTGATGAATCAAACGCGTACGATTCGGTTGCCGATCCATGTGGTTAAAGAGCTCAATATATACCTGCGTGCGGCACGGGAGCTGACTCAGAAGTTTGACCACGAAGCCACCGCTGAAGAGATTGCCGACCACCTGGATAAGCCGGTGGAGGTGGTCAAAAAGATGCTCGGGCTTAATGAGCGGGTATCATCAGTCGATTACCCCATGGGTGGCGAGAGCGATAAGCCGCTGATCGATACCCTGGCGGACGATGAAGTGCAGGGCCCTGAAGCACGCTTGGTGGATGGCGACGTTAAAGAGCACGTTGACCTGTGGCTGGACGAACTGAGCGAAAAACAGCGCGAAGTGGTGGTGCGACGCTTTGGCTTGCGCGGTCACGAGTCGGCAACTCTTGAAGAAGTGGGAGCCGAAATCGGTTTAACCCGCGAGCGGGTCCGTCAGATTCAAGTTGAAGCGCTTAAAAAGCTGCGCCGTTCGCTGGAGAAACAGGGCCTTTCTTTGGAAGCCTTGTTTGAAACGTAAGCGCACCGCAGGCGAATATTAAATGCGCCTTCCCTCTAAGCCGAGCAAGTACCGTTAGGGACTTACTCGGCTTTTTATCGCTAAATGCTTATTAATAAACAGCTATTAATAAGCGGTTATTGATCAATCAGGTAAGTGAGAAAGCCCATGCGCCCCCTTGTGGCCGATATTGATCTCGACGCCCTGCGTCATAACTATCAATTGGCGTGCCGCTGTGCGCCACAAAGCCGCTCCGTGGCAGTGATCAAAGCTGACGCTTATGGTCACGGCGCACTGGCTTGCGCCCAAGCGCTAGAGGAGCATGCGCCGGCCTTTGCTGTCGCCTGTATTGAAGAGGCCCTCGCGCTGCGCCAGGGCGGCATTACCCAACCTATTATTCTACTGGAGGGCATCTTCAGCGCCGACGAGCTGTCGCTGGTAGATACCCACGGTTTTTGGATTGCGGTGCATACCCAGTGGCAGGTAGATACCCTGCTAGCGGCAACCCCGCGCCAGCCTATTCCAGTATGGTTGAAAGTTGACTCAGGCATGCATCGCCTGGGCTTTGATATTGATGAGGCCGCTGCCATTTGGGGCCAATTGAGTGCCGCACCGAGTGTGGCAACGCTCCATCTAATGAGCCACTTCGCTACCGCCGATGCGCACGATAATCACTATTTTAGTCAGCAAATGGCGCAGCTTGAGACGCTTGCCAGAGAATTAGAGGCGCCGCTTTGCCTAGCTAATTCACCGGCTACGCTGGCGTGGCCAATCGCCCATGGCGACTGGAACCGACCTGGGGTCATGCTCTACGGCAGCGACCCTTTGGAAGTGGCTAATGAAATTACCCAGCAATTGCAGCCGGTGATGACCCTACGCTCGGAAATTATTGCCCTGCGCGAGCTGGAAAAGGGCGAACCCGTGGGTTACAGCGGGCGCTGGCGTGCACCGCGGCGCTCACTCATTGCCGTGGTCGCTTGCGGCTATGGCGATGGCTACGACCGTCATGCGGTGGACGGCACGCCGGTATTGGTCAACGGCCAGCGCTGCGCAATTGCCGGTAAAGTCTCCATGGATATGTTGACCGTTGATGTGACCGATGTTCCCGGTGCCGCGATTGGCAGCGAGGTCATACTGTGGGGCAAGGCTAGCAACGGCGAGATACTGTCGGTGGATGAAGTGGCACGCTGCTGCGATACGATCAGCTATACGCTCTTAACGGGGGTACTGCCCAGAGCGCCCCGGCGTTATCATGGGCGTTCTGATTAAACGGTTTTTTCTATGTCGAGATCACGCTACCCGCGTTCGTTTGCTCATCCACGTTACTGGCCTACTTGGCTCGGGATTGGTGCCATGTATGTCGCCGCCTGGCTGCCCTGGCGGTTAAAAATGGCCATTGGCAAAGGGCTGGGATTGCTCGCGTGGCGCTTTGCCAAGCGGCGGCGACGCATTACTGACACCAACATCGCGCTTTGCTTCCCAGAGAAAAGTGCCGAACAACAGCATCAGCTTGTCAAAGGTACTTTCATTGCCAATGGCATTGGCCTTGTTGAAACCGCGACGGGCTGGTGTCGTGATGGAGAAAGCTTGCGCCACCGAGTGGCCTATATCGGCGAAGAGCACATGGCCCGCGCAGCAGCGCGGGGTAAAGGTGTCATCGTTATCGGTGTTCACTTTTCGACACTCGATTTAGGCGGTGCCCTGCACTCACTTTTTTTCTCAGCCGACGCAGTTTATCGACCGCATAATAACCCGCTGTTTGAACGCTTTATGACCCGAGCCCGTGGTCGTAATTTTGGTGTCGCCATCGATCGATATGACCTGCGCGGTGCGGTGCGTCAGCTTAAAAAGGGGCGCATGGTGTGGTATTCACCGGATCAGGATTTTGGTCGCGATGTCAGTGTGTTTGCACCGCTGTTCGGCCAGCAGGCTGCCACTATCCGCTTAACGGCAAAGCTTGCGCGTATGACCGGCGCATCGGTAGTGCCAATGATGTTTCATCGCAATCCCGATAATGCGACCTATACCATTGAGAGCCTGCCTGCTTTAGAAGGTTTTCCAAGCAACGACGAGGTTGCGGATGCGACAAAGGTCAATCAGTTTATTGAGCAGGCAATTCGCAAGCACCCGGAGCAGTATCTGTGGTTACACCGGCGCTTTAAAACGCGTCCTGAAGGCGAACCAAGCGTTTATTAACGGCGATAGCCCTTCCTGTTATCGCGAGCGAAGCGCGGCGATCTGGGCTTGAGTGCCACCGGAGGTAGAGATTGCTTCGTCGCAGGCTCCTTGCAATGACATGTAAGTCAGTATATTTAGTTGATATGAAAAAAAAAGCCAGCGTCAGCTGGCTTTTTGGCGTTTCGATACAGCAGTTAGTCCAGATTGCGGGAGTAAAAAAATTTCTAGCATCTCTTTGCGCAAACGGCTTTCAATATCGCGTGCTTCTTCAAAGGTAATATCACGGCGAGACGTGCCGAACAGATAGTTATCCAGCTCGAAGTCTTTAAGCAGCATCTTGGTGTGGAACATGTTTTCCTGATACACGTTTACATCCATCATCTGATACGCATGCTTAGTATCTTCTGCAAGGTAGTCTTGAATGGAAGTAATGCCGTGATCGATAAACAGTTTTTTACCATCTACATCACGGGTAAAGCCACGCACCCGGTAGTCCATGGTAACAATGTCGGAGTCGAAGCTGTGGATCAGGTAGTTCAGCGCTTTTAGCGGGCTGATATGACCGCAGGTAGAAACATCGATATCCAGTCGGAAGGTGCTGATGCCATTGTCAGGGTGCGACTCAGGGTAACTATGCACCGTCACGTGACTTTTATCCAAGTGCCCAACCACTGTTTCTGGCAGTGGGCCGGGGCCCGGTTTAATCTGTTCAGGCGCCGCTTCGTCTAGCTCATGTTCGGCAATCAAAATCGTCACGCTTGCGCCATGGGGCTCGTAGTCCTGGCGGGCGATATTCAGCACATGAGCGCCGATAATATTGGTGACGTCTTTAAGAATCTGCGTCAAACGTTCGGCGTTGTAGAGCTCATCGATATAGTCGATATAAGCCGCACGCTGCTCTTCGGTTTTGGCGTAACAGATGTCGTAAATGTTGAAGCTCAACGAGCTGGTCAGGTTATTAAACCCGTGGAGTCGGAGATTGTCTGTCACGTCCGAACCTCCCTGTGGCAGATGAAGACACCCCGACGAGCCAGCGCCGGAACCGATAAGACGTTGCCATCATTGCTGCGGCGTAACTTTACAAGCGTAAGCAGGGGAGTCACGACACAGTTAAAGGCGAAACGAGCGGGCGTATTATGCCCTTCCAGGCGGTGTGTTGCATCCGACTGAACTACTTTTTTGCCGCCGCGGTTAGGCGAGCGGCAAGGTGAGGCAAAAATGATGCGCGTTGGGCGCGCAAAAAACGGCTCAAGCCTCAATAATCTCAAAAGAGTGAGTGATCTCTACACCGCCATTAACCAGCATGATAGACGCACTGCAGTATTTTTCAGCGGAGAGTTCGACGGCGCGCTGCACCTGCTTCTCTTTCAATGCTCGCCCGGTTACCACGAAATGCACGTGGATCTTGGTAAATACGGCGGGCACTTCATCGGCGCGTTCGGCATCAAGCTCGGCCACGCAATCGGTGACATTGGCGCGCGCTTTATCGAGAATGTTCAAGATATCAAAAGCGGTACAGCTGCCCATGCCCATCAGCAGCATTTCCATTGGGCGAGGACCCGTGTTGCGGCCTCCGTGATCCGGTGGGCCGTCGATGACAACGCTGTGGCCGCTACCGGATTCCGCCACAAATTGACGGCCTTCTGTCCATTTTACCCGTGCTTTCACGCTGCTCTCCTCATCTAGGCGACGAAAGGTAAGTCGCGCAGCATAACATTTCTTGGCCTGCGCGCCTTACTTCCCAGCTGCTCTTATCTTTTCCGTTTCTTATAACGGACGGGCCCGCCGCTATACCAGAAAGCCAGGTTAGCCACGTTGATGTAACTGACTTTCCAGCTCGGCAAGTCGTTCAGGGGTGCCTACATCGACCCAATGCCCAGTATAACGTTCACCGCTCACCCGTTGGTCATCTATAGCGTCCCTAAGCAGAGGTGCCAGCGCAAAGGCGCCCGGATGCTGCCCGGCTAACAGCGCGGGGTGGATAATGCCAATACCCGCGTAAGTGAATCGCTGGGTATCGGTTTGAATAACACGCCCGTCAGTTAACCCAAAATCTCCGCTTGGATGATGGGGTGGATTATCCACCAACATCAGGTGGGCTAAGTCCTCATCTTGCAGTAGGCGTTGGTCGGGAAGCGCTTCGCACCACACATCGCCGTTGATAAGTAGAAACGGCGCTTCTCCCAGCAACGGTAGGGCCTGCTGAATGCCGCCGCCGGTTTCCAGCGGCGCTGTTTCTCGACTCCAATGAATGCGTAGTCCGTAGTTATCGCCGCTACCAAGGGCCTGGATAATCTGTTCGGCACGGTAGCTGACATTGATGACGACTTCATGAATCCCTGCCTCGCGAAGCCGCTCCAAGTGATGCACGATGAGTGGCTTACCCGCCACAGGCAGTAGCGGCTTGGGGCAGTGGTCGGTGAGCGGGCGCATCCGTTTGCCAAGACCTGCGGCCAGAATCATCGCTCTCATAAGCCTGTTTCCTTTAGCCGCTGCATGATGGCGGGTCGTAAGGTGAGCTGGACCCACTCTGCAAACGCTGCCTGATCAGGAAGCGATGAGAGACTATCCTCCAGATGATCCAAAAAGTGCGGCAGCCGCTCAAGGTAGCCATTTTTTTGATCACGCAGCGTTAACCGACAGAAAATTCCCAGTACTTTTAGCGAGCGCTGGGCGGCCATGGCGTGACATTGAGCCAGAAAGGTTGCTGAGTCGACGCGGGTGGTAAGCCTGCCGTCGCGGCGCGCCTGCTGATAAAACTCGCTTACGAAATGGGCAAACTGCTGGCTATTAAAACGGCAGTAGCGGCCGCGTAGAAGTGAGATAACGTCATAGCTGAGTGGTCCCGCTACCGCGTCTTGGAAGTCAATCATAAATAGGCGCTGGTCGTGTACCATCAGGTTCATGGCATCAAAATCACGGTGCACGCTGACAACCGGCTGTGCTAACGCCTGCTGAATAAGGCTTTCGCGTAGGCTAGGCCAACTTTCCGGGAGAGGTAGTTTTAACCAAGCGTTAAGACACCATTCGGGGAAAAGGTCGAGCTCCCGGCCCAGTAGCGCCGAGTCATAAGCGGGCAATGATTCAGGGCTGGCGCGGTTTTGCAGTTCAGCGATCAGTGTGAGCGCCTGCGCGTGATAAGCCTGTATGGTAGCGTCATCGATGAAGAGATGCTGTAGCGGCGTGCTGCCTAAATCGTCGAGTAGTAGGAAGCCATCCGCTAAGTTGGCGGCATGCACTCTGGGTACCGGCAGCCCGGCACTGTGCCAACGCTGGGCGATGGTCACAAAAGGCTGTGAATCCTCTTGTTCCGGAGGGGCATCCATGACCACTTGGGTGGTACCGTTGGGTAGCGTTAAACGAAAATAGCGCCGAAAACTCGCATCCCCTACAGCAGATGAAAGTAAAATGTCGGCCTCAGAAAGGCCGTTTTGTTGGGCAGCCCACGTGGTGAGGGCGTTAATCCGATAAGAGGACATGCAAGCTCCTTGCTGGTCGGGCATCATGCGGGCTGTATAATACCGATTCTGGATGCCAAGGATAACGAACATGGGCAAGCGATTTTCGCGCACGTTGCCGGTTGCGCATACGCTGATGGGCAGTTTGCTTGCTGGCGCCTCGTTTACGGCGGTGGCTCAAGGGCAAACCATGTCCGCGGAAGCGTTGGATTGGCAAGCCTGGGGTGAGCAAGAAGCGGCCAATCAATTGTGCCGGGGGCGTTATGTCATGCCTAGCTACCGCTTGCCAGCGGCAGAGAACCCGGAAGCCCTCTCACTTGAGGCCAGTGACGTTGATTACGCCGCTGATGGCGAAGCGTTGCTGCGCGGTGACGTAGTGCTACGCCGTGGCAATGAGGAAGTGGAAGCGGAGCAAGTGTTTTTACCCGCTGACCGTCAACAGGTTGATGCAGAGGGGAATATAGCCATACGCGACGGGCGTGCTCTGGTAAGGGGCGAGCAGGCGATGCTGCGGCTAAATGAAGACCGGGCGACGCTGGATAATAGCCATTATGTGCTTTACGAACAGCACCTGCGTGGTCAGGCAGCCCAGTTAGAGCAAATGGCGGAGGGCGAGTATCGCCTGCAAGACGCCAGCTTTACCACCTGTGACCCCGGGGCTAATAGCTGGGAATTGGTCAGCAGTGATATTCGATTATACCAAGCAGAAGGCTTTGGTACTGCGCGTCATGCCCGACTGCATGTTAAAGACGTGCCAGTTTTTTACTGGCCATGGCTACGTTTTCCCATCGATGATCGTCGCCACACCGGGCTACTTTCACCCTCGATTGGCTTTTCTGCGGATGGCTTTGATTACGCCCAACCATTTTATTGGAATATCGCCGCTAACCACGATGCGACCATCACGCCGCGCTGGATGAGCGACCACGGTTTGCTGATGAACGGTGAGTACCGTTACCTGTTTGAAGAGAGTGCGGGCATCGTTGAAGGCGGCTATTTAAATAGCGATAACGGTGGTTCGGGCGGCGGGGAAAATCGCTTTGAGGGCGATGATCGTTGGTACGTGGATGCGCGCCACGCCGGAAGGGTCAACGAGCGCAGTAACTACCGGCTACGCTATGGGGCTGCTAGTGATGGGCGCTATTTTGATGACTTTGGCGGTGAGTTTGGGGAGAGTGATCGCGCCAGCATGGAGCGTTTGGCCCAGGTCGATTACCGTGGTCAGCGCTGGCAGTTAGATGCCCGCGCCCAAGGTTTTCAGCGCTTGGAAGACCCGCTCAGTGATAGCGATAAACCCTTTTATCAACTGCCTAGCCTGAGTGCTAACGCTAATTGGCAGTTTGATAATGGCCTATATACGCAGTGGCGCTCTAACGCGACCTATTTTTGGCGCGATGTTGATGAACGCCGTGTGCCTGAACGTGAAGCGGCCACCGGTAGCCGTCTGCATCTGACTCCCGCCGTTGGTTGGCGCTTTGAGCAGCCCTGGGGCTATTTGGAGCCGCGCACCGAGCTGTGGAATACCGCCTACGAGCTGGATTACGGTGAGCGCGATACGGAGCGTGGTGATTCGCCCAGCCGTAGCATTGCTTTGACCTCGGTTGACAGCGGCCTGGTCTTTGAGCGTGAACTCGCCCTTGGCGGTCGCGACTATCGCCAAACCCTAGAGCCGCGGCTAAATTATGCCTATGTGCCGCGCACCGACCAGAGTGAACTCCCCGACTTTGATAGCCGCGAGCGGGCGTTTTCCTGGGATCAGCTATGGTCAGCCCAACGCTTTTCAGGCGCCGACCGCGTGGGTGATCTCAACCGGCTCTCTTACGGTGTGCAGTCACGCTTACTAGAGGATTCGTCTGGCCGTGACCGGCTTTCATTCGGGGTCGGGCAGAGCGTCTATTTTGATGAGCGACGTATTGATAGCGAAGGCGATGCCGATACACTGCCGGATCGGCCTGAGGATAACCCCAACGTTAATCCTGAAAGTCGCTATCAGGCCACACGAGATCGTTCTCCGCTGGTTTCTCGCCTTGACTGGCAGATCAATGATCGTTGGAGCAGTGGCTATGAATGGCTCTACGATGATCATCGTGAACGCACCGAACGTTCTAGCCTAGACCTGCGTTATCGTCATCCCGAAGGGCATGTAGTGAACCTTGGCTACCGTTGGGAGATCGAAGGGTTCGATCCAGGCGTTCTACCTGACGATGACGGCTTTCGCGACTATAGCCGCGAAGAGTGGGATCTGTCGTTTGCCTGGAAAGCCAGCACCAGCATTGATTTGATCGGCCGCTACCTGCACGATCAAACCAACGACCGCTCTCTTGAGCAGCTGGCTGGCGTACAGTGGAACAACTGTTGCTACGGCTTGCAGTTAGTCTGGCGTGAATGGGTAGATGACGATGATACTGCCCGCATTGATGATGATTTTAATGATCGCGGACTATTTTTGCGCTTCGTATTCCGTGGCCTAGGTGGTGTTGGTCAGGATGCGGATAGCTATTTTGAACAGACCATTCCTGGCTATCGACCGACTGCGCTGTAAATCACTTCCATAGAATGGCTAATGAAAGAGACGTTTGTTATGAAAATGAGAAAGCCCTTGCTAGGCCGAATGACACAGCTCTCTGCTGGTAGCCTACTCGCCCTGTGTGTTGGCGCTGGCATTGCGTTGGCCCCGCTCACGGTTCAGGCGCAGAACTTCCAATCCACGCAGCGTCAAGCGCTGGACAGCGTCGTGGCCGTGGTCAATAACGATGTCATTATGCGCAGCGAGTTGAATGATCGCGTGTCGCAAATTGAGCAGCAGGCGCAATCACAGGGTGGCAATCTGCCTCCGCGCACCCAGCTAGAGCGGCAGGTGCTTGAGCGCATGGTGATGGAAGAGATCCAGATGCAGATGGCGGAAGATGCCAGCCTGACCATCGATGACACTGAGCTAAATGGCCAAGTGCGCTCGATTGCCGAGTCCAACGGCATGACACTGGACGAGTTTGCTGATGCCGTAGAGGCTGACGGTATGACGCTGGCGAGCGTGCGTGAAGATATTCGCCGGGAAATGCTGATGCGTCAGGTACAGCAGCGTCAAATCAGTAATCGTGTGTCGGTCAGCGATCGAGACGTCGAGCGCTTCTTAGACCAGCAGCAGGGGCAGTCTGGCGAGCAGAACTTCATTGAAGAGACGCGTGCTCGTCATGTGTTGATTGAGCTGACTCCTAATCGCGATGAAAATCAGGCCCGTGCGCGCGCCGAAGAAGTGCGCCAGCGTCTGTCTCAAGGTGAGGACTTCGCTTCGGTAGCGCGTGAGTTTAGTGACGACAGCGGCAGTGCCCTCAACGGTGGTGAACTTGGCTGGGTACGCCCAGGGCAAACCGTTCCTGCTTTTGAGGAAGCTATGCGGGGGCTAGGCGTTAACCAGATATCACAGCCGGTACGCTCTCAGTTTGGCTACCATGTGATTGAGGTTGAAGAGCGTCGCCGCCAGAATGTTACCCAGGAGAGTCAGCGCGAGCAGGTACGCCAAGCGATCTTCCAGCGTCGCGCTAACGAAGAGTTAGAGACTTGGCAGCAAGAGATTCGCTCACAGGCCTTTGTTGATATTCGTCTCTAATGTTGGCGAGCCCTTTAACTCCCGATAGCACTTTGCCGGTGGTCGTTACCACTGGCGAACCAGCCGGTATTGGCCCCGAAATTATGCTAATGCTGGCGGCCCAGGGCCGACTTCCCGTTGATACGGTCGCCGTAGGCGACCCTGACATGCTACGCCAGCGCGCAGCAGTGTTGGGCCTTAATATCACCGTGGTCGAGTGTTCGCCCGGCGAAATGCCTCAAGGCACTGGCACTAATGTGTTGCCAGTTTGGCCTGTCGCGCTCAAAGCAACTGCGATGCCTGGCGTTCTCAATCCGGCCAATGCTAGTTACGTGCTTGCCACGCTGACGGTTGCTGTGGAGGCCTGTAAATTGGGCCGTGCTTCCGCGATGGTGACAGCGCCGCTCCACAAAGGCGTCATTATTGAAGGCGGACACCCGGAGTTCACCGGCCACACTGAGTGGCTGCGTGATGCCTGCGGTGTTGATGATGTCGTGATGATGCTTGCCACCGATGCGGCGCTGCATGCGTCCTCGCCAAGCTGGCAGGGGAGCGGTGATCTTCGCGTGGCACTGGTCACAACCCATTTGCCACTTCGTAACGTCGCTGACGCCATCACCTATGACCGGGTTATGCGCATCAGCCGCTTGCTAGCCGCTGATTTGCAGCGCCAGTTTGGCATTGCCAAGCCGCGTATCGCGGTGTGTGGTTTAAACCCCCCACGCCGGTGAAGATGGACACCTTGGGCGTGAAGAGCTGGATATTATTATTCCCGCCCTGGATGCACTGCGCAGCGAGGGTATGGATATTCATGGCCCGCTGCCAGCCGACACACTGTTTACTCCCCGGCATTTGGCCGGAGTCGATGCAGTATTAGCGATGTACCATGATCAGGGCCTGGCAGTGTTAAAATACGCAGGCTTTGGTCAGGCCGCTAATATTACCCTCGGCTTGGCATTGGTGCGCACGTCAGTTGACCATGGCACCGCCCTGGATCTGGCTGGCAAAGGCGTAGCAGACCCCGGCAGCCTAAAAGTCGCTATCGACCTTGCTCGCCGTTTGGCCACGCAGCGGTTGTCTGCTGAGGTATAACGAGGTGCAAGCAGCCAACAGTTGCAACTGTGCTGACCACTACATACTCCCGATTGAATCTGCACTCCAAGGAACACCGTTTGATGTCTACTGTGCCCCAACACCGCGCTCGTAAACGCTTTGGTCAGAATTTTTACGCGACCTAGGTATTATTTCGCGGATCGTTCGCGCTGTAGGCCCGCGCTCAACGGATCGTCTCGTCGAAATCGGGCCCGGCCAGGGGGCGCTCACTGAGCCGCTGTTGGATGCTGCCGGCCACCTAGAGGTTATTGAGCTGGATCGTGACCTGATTCCTGGCTTACGCGTGCAGTTTTTCAACTATCCCGATTTCGTGATTCATGAAGGCGACGCGCTGAAGTTTGATTTTGCTGCGCTGAAAGGCGATGGGCCTGCCCTGCGTGTGGTGGGTAACCTGCCCTACAACATCTCCACACCGCTGATAATTCATCTGCTGGCGGCAGGAAGTGCGATAGAAGATATGCACTTTATGCTGCAAAAAGAGGTGGTGGAACGCTTGGCCGCAGAGCCGGGTGGCCCCGATTGGGGGCGCCTTTCAGTCATGGCGCAGTACTACTGCCAGGTCGAACAGCTATTTATTGTGCCACCAGAAGCCTTTGTGCCGCGGCCCAAGGTGGACTCGGCCATTGTGCGGCTCACGCCGCATGAGACACTGCCTCACACGGCAGATGACCCAGCGCTGCTGTTTGAGCTGGTGAAGCTTGCCTTTGGCCAGCGGCGCAAAACCCTGCGCAATAATTTTAAAGGGCGTGTAAGTGCCGATACTTTGGAAGATCTGGGTATTGATCCTATTCGTCGTCCGCAAACGCTGACGATCGCCGAGTACGTGGCGATTGCTAATCGTGTTACCGCCGATGAGCAGAGTAGCGACGAGCGGGGCAGCCAAGCGTGAGCGGTTTAGCCATTGAAGTTAACGTCGCGCCTAGCTACCGTGCCGACGAGTCTAACGATGTTGAGTCGCGCTATGTGTTTAGCTACACCGTGACTGTTCATAACCAAAGCCCCCATAGCGTTCAGTTGATGGCGCGCTACTGGAAAATCACTCAAGGTAGCGGTGACTGTCAGGAAGTGCGCGGCAAAGGCGTCGTCGGCCAGCAGCCGTTGATTGGCCCTGGGCAGAGCTTTCGCTATACCAGTCGCGCCATTTTGCAAACGCCGGTGGGGGTGATGGAAGGCGCCTATACGTTGCTCGACACCTCCACTCAACGCGCGTTTGAAATAGCCATTACCCCCTTCAGGTTGGCCGTACCGCTCCAGCTCCATTAGGCGTCCTGCATTAGCCTACTCTCCAGATGGTCACAAAGCCGCAGAGCCAACTGCACTATTGTTAGCGTAGGGTTGGCATGCCCGGCGCTGGCAAACACACTAGAGCCCGCTACGAAGAAGTTGTCCTGAGCAAACAGACGGCAATCAGGGTTAACAATACCTTCCTCTGCATTAAGGCTCATACGCGTACCGCCCATATGATGACGCCCCGCAAGCTCGCCGTCGGTGGGCAGTTGTACTGGTGTTTCGGCTAGCCAATCGGCCATCTGTAGCCTGCCTACTTCGTTATCCCGCAGGTACTCACCCAGTAGAAGCATGCTCTGTCGGATAGTGCGGCGATCCAGCTCAGACTGCTGCCACAACAAGCGGCTGCGAGGTACGCCCAGTTCATCGAGTTCGTCGCTTAGTTCAATGCGATTGTCAAAGCGGGGTTCCTGTTCCCAGGCGGCTCTAAGCACTGCGCCATGTATTACCCGACCCTGTGCTTGCCAAGTGCTTATCCGCCCAGCCAGCGTAGGCGCCTGATCGGCGAGCTCATCAATCAGTTCCTGGGTGGCCTCGGCGTTCATGCGGTGCAAACGCAGTCCGCAGTTGAGTATTTGTCGTGAGGCGATGGCGTGAGCGGTGGGGGATAGGAACACATTGTAAACTTCGTCCATGCCTAGTGCGGCTGGCTCAAACAGCAACGCTTTTCCTACCGTGGCGTGAGGGTGTTCCATCCAGTAGCGCCCGAGGGTCTTATCTTCAGGTATCAGTTTTCCTTGGGCCTGCTGATTGCACCAAAGCAGTAGGCGAGAGTTTTCAATGCCACCGCAGGCGAGTACAAAGTACCGCGCGCGCACCTGGCGATAGTCACCTTGGTAATTTTTGAAAGTGGCGGAGGTGACCTTGCCGTTGTCCGTTTCCAGCGCGGCCAAGTTGGCGGTGAGGCAGCACTTAAGAGAGGTCGAATCGCTGAGCGATGCGGCATGCTTCTCTTTCATTCGCGTGGGGTGGCCCAACGAAAAATAGATACGCTTGAAATCTGCGTTAGGGATCAACTGGTCGGCGGGGGTGGTTTCTAGACCGAGTATGCTAACGGCAGCGCTGTAGTAAGGCGCTAAGGTATCGCGACCAATCGGCCAAGCCGTCTCCAGGGCCGCTGTTTTGCCGGGAAAGTCGTAGCGGTCCAGCGGTCGACAAACGCCGCCCCAATGATTTGTGGACCCACCTAAATAGCGCAGGCGAGCACCATAAAGGGGAATATAGGGGTCGCCAACGACGTCGCCTTGATAGCACTGCTGTGAGCGTTCGCTGTAGTCGGCATCACCGCCTTCGCAGAGCAGCACACTATGCCCCCCGCTCGGCCAGATTGACCGCCATGGAAATACCCGCAGCACCACCGCCGATAATACACACATCCGCGGCGTCCTGATGTTCACTGATATCCTTAAAATCAATATACATCAGCGGTCACTAGCCTTAAGCAGCCAGCCCTTCACCATGACAGGCGGGGCAAGTGTGGATGGTTTAGCAGAAGCGCTCGCGATAGGGAGTAGCGTTGTGCCGGGTAGCAGTACTGCACCGATTCCTGCCAGCGTAGCGACCCGCAGTAAACCGCGTCGAGTAGGGTCCATCGTCATATGAGTATTGTTTTCCTTAACAGTCGTGGCGAGGCGGCGATGCTAATGAGAGGGAAGTGCGCTGCTTGACCAGTATTTTGGGAACGCCAAAGCGTACTTTTATAGTGATCTAGGTTAGCCATTTTCACCAGCGTTAATCATCAAACTTAACACTGCACGGCAGGCAGAGTAGGTCAGTGAGGTGGTAGTATTCAGCCCACATATTCCATTAAAAAGGCCTCGCGCATGAGCACCTATGCGATCGGCGATTTACACGGTTGCCACGCTGAATTTGTGACCCTGCTTGAGGAGCTCAGTTTTAATCCGACCCAGGATACGCTTTGGCTAGTGGGAGATTTGATTAATCGTGGCCCGGGATCTTTAGCCTGCTTGAGAGAAGTGCGTGCGCTTGGTAGCGCCGCACGTGCGGTGTTGGGTAACCATGACTTTCATTTATTGGTCGTCGCCCGGGGCGGCGGCAAACTGAAAAAAACGACACCTTGAGCGATATTCTTGACGCTCCTGATCGCGAACCGTTATTGGATTGGCTGCAGAGCCAGCCGCTTAGTGTGCATGAAAGCAATACGTTAATGACTCATGCTGGGCTGCTTCCCGAGTGGAGCGTCGCGCAGACCGAAGCGTTAGGGCGCGAAGTTCAGACGGCGCTGGCGAGTGAGGGATCTGGGCACTTTTTAACCCAGTTATTTGGCAACCAGCCGGATAGCTGGTGCGATGATTTAGATGGCATGGATCGCCTGCGCCTGATTGTGAATGTACTGACTCGGATGCGCTTTATTGATGCCCAGGGGCGTTTGGACTTCGCCGCCAAAGAGGGGCTTGATAGCGCCCCCGAGGGCTTTCTACCCTGGTTTCAATACCCGCGCAAGGATGACACTCGGTTGCTTTTCGGCCACTGGGCGGCACTGGATGGGAATGCCCCTCAGGCGCGGGTGCTCGTGGAGGCGCTGGATACAGGCTGCGTTTGGGGTGGGCGGCTAACCGCGCTCAATCTGGATAGCGGGGAGCGAACCAGCGTGTCGAGTCATCAACGGAGCAGACGGTAGTGAAAGAGACACTTAGCGATCCACGCTTAGCGGGCTTAAACGTATACCGGGTGGGTGGCGCCGTGCGGGATGCACTGCTGGGCTGGCCGGTATATGACAATGACTGGGTCGTGGTGGGTGCGACACCAGAGGCCATGCGTAAGCGTGGTTTTAAATCCGTAGGGCGCGACTTCCCCGTATTTCTGCATCCAGAAACCGCCGAGGAGTACGCCCTGGCCCGTACTGAGCGTAAGTCTGGCCACGGCTATTCAGGCTTTGAAGTACACGCAAGTCCCGATGTGACGTTGGAAGAGGATCTGCTACGTCGCGACCTGTCCATCAATGCCATTGCCGAAAGCACCGAGGGCGACGTAACAGACCCCTTCAATGGGCAGCGCGATATTGAGCAGCGCGTGCTGCGACATATCTCCGAGGCATTTGGCGAAGACCCGCTGCGGGTGCTGCGCGCCGCGCGCTTTTTGGCCCGCTATGCGTCGCTCGGTTTTAGCATTGCACCAGAAACTCTGACACTGATGCGCCAAGTGAGCCAGAGCGGCGAGCTTGAGCATTTGGCCGCCGAGCGAGTGTGGGTCGAAACCGAAAAAGCGCTGGGTGAGCCAAGCCCAGAGGTCTATTTCAACACCCTTGAGCGCTGCGACGCACTTAAGGTGTGGTGGCCAGAACTGGTGGGTGAAATGCTAGCGAAAGGGTTGGCGGCGATGGATCAGGCACCTGAGAGCGGCAAATTAGCGCTGCCCCATTGGCGCTATGCCCAGTTGGTATCGCCACTATCCACCGACCAGCGTGATGCCTTGGCAACAAGACTTAAGCTGCCGAATGCAGTTGCTCAGCTAGCTCGCCATACGGCGCTCACTCATGGGTTGCTTGCCAACGTAGTGGATGGTTCGGGCGTTTTACATTGGCTGGAGCGTTTAGATGGCTGGCGCAAGCCTGAACAGGTTGAGGAGCAGTTGGGTTTAGTGAATGTGCTGGCGCCTGAGCAGAAGAAGCGGCTTGGTCTTGCGTGGCGAGCAGCCCGTGAGGTGAATCCACAGACGCTAATGGCCGAAGGGTATCAAGGTGCGGCGCTGGGAGAGGCATTGCGTGAGCGCCGCGGACAAGCCGTGGCAGCCGCGTTAACCTAGCCGCTTATCGGCGTGCCGCTGCAAGAAGGAGCTGCTCGTCAGCTTGGGAGATCCAACGACCACGCCAGCTAAAATCCACTGCCCAGAGGCGCTGGTTGCCAAGTGCGAAGGCACTCCATAACGTAGCGTAGGGCGTGCCGCAGTGGGGGTGGCGCTGTTCCGGCAATAGCTCTGCCAGGGGCTGCAGTACAAAGGCATTATGGGTTATTTCGCTGCGTGGCAAGGTCACGTTGTCGACGGTGCCGCTGATGCTTCCCACGGTCAATAAGTCGATATCCAGCGCGCGAGGGCTAAATTTGGCAGTGTCTGGAAGACGGCCATGCTCTATTTCCAGCTGTTTACTCCACGCCTGAAGCTCGCCAGGTGTGCTATCACTGTAGAAGGCCACCACCAAATTGTAGAAATTACGGCTATCGGTGAAGCCGACCGGCTCGCTTTCAAACACGCGGGAAATTTTCAGCGGGCCGAAAGTATCGGCAAGGGCATCAAGAGCGCAACGAATATGCTGAGCTGGATGAATGTTGCTGCCTAAACTGACCGTTACCAAATTCATGCGCTGGGCTCCTGCGTTGCCTCCGGTAAGGTGCCGCGGGTGATTTCCAGGCCGACGCTGGCAGCATTGGGTACCGCCCCCGGCTTGCGCACTGTTAGGCGCATCCAGCTAATGGGGAATTCTAGTCGCAGGCACTCGGTGAGACGCTCAGCGAAGGTTTCAACTAGCGCGAATTGATGTTCATCGGCAAACTGCTGAATGCGCTGGCAGATAGCAGCGTAGTCCAGCGTGAGGCGTAAATCATCGGTGGCTGCCGCTGAGCGAATATCGGTCGCTAACGCCAAATCCAAGCTCAGCGATTGTTGAATCGAGCGCTCCCAATCGTAGACACCAATCACGGTATCAACGCTTAACGCCTCAATCAAAATGCGGTCCATTAGCCTTCCCCTGCTGCAACAAGCGGGCGATTGTACGTTAGGATGGGATTAAACGACAGCGAGCCGGGCTATTGAGACGGCCTATCAAGCGAGCATACAGCCATGGGTTGGATAGTGGTGGGATATTTTAGCGGCAGTTGGCTGGCAGCGCTAAGCGTATGCCGTTTGGCGGGTCTGGGTGATCCGCGCCGCTATGGCTCGTTTAATCCGGGGTTCTCTAACGTTCTGCGCCTTTACGGCCCCCGCTTGGCAGCATTTACCCTGTTGCTGGACGCTTTAAAAGGCATGCCCGCCGTCTTGGGAGCCAAACTTATGAGCTGCCCAGTATGGTTGCAGGGCCTGGTTGGGTTAGCGGTGTTGCTCGGCCACAGCTTTCCGCTATGGCATGGCTTTCGTGGTGGAAAGGCAGTTGCCAGTGCGTTTGGCGTACTGCTTGTATTGGTGCCCAAGGTGGCACTATTAAGTGCCGTGATTTGGGCACTGCTGGCATGGCGTTTGAAGAAAGCGTCGATGGCTTCACTCATGAGTGCTTTGGCCGCGCCGTTGATATGCGCTTGGTTAGCGCCTGAATATTTTATGGTGGTAGGCGGGTTTAGCCTGCTGGTACTGACCCGCCATGGGCTCAATATTCGCCGCCTCCGACGCGGAGAGGAGCCGCCATTCCGCGGCTCTTAACGCTTGGCTAAAGGTGAGTAGGCAATTAGCTATCACCGTTGGAAGGGGGCGTCAGTTGATCCAGCGGCCAACGGGGTGTGGCCTGCATCATGCCGGGAGTATCGCTCTCGCCTGCTGCTAAACGCTGAGCCCCCACATAAGCGATCATAGCGCCATTGTCAGTACAGAAGCGCCCGCGTGGGTAGTAGGCGCGGGCCTGGCGTTTTGCACACTCAACCTGCAGCCGTTCACGCAGACGATGATTGGCGCTAACGCCGCCGGCCACTACTAAGCGCTTCAGTCCGGTTTGATCCAGCGCTCGGCGGCATTTAATTACTAGCGTATCGACAACGGCTTCTTCAAAGGCGCGGGCCACATCGGCACGCGCCTGAGCGTCAAGTTCACCGGCTGCCTCTAGTTGACGAATGGCGGTCATAGTATGAGTTTTTAAGCCTGAAAAGCTGAAGTCGAGCCCAGGACGGTCTGTCATGGGGCGCGGAAAGCGAAAGCGCTTTGGGTCACCCAGCTCCGCCAGTTTGGCTACCTCCGGCCCACCAGGATAGGCTAGACCAAGCATTTTGGCGGCTTTGTCAAACGCCTCGCCTGCCGCATCATCCACTGATTCGCCGAGCAGTTGATAGCGGCCCAGTCCGTGTACTTCGACAAGCTGAGTATGCCCGCCAGACACTAGCAGCGCCACGAACGGAAACTCGGGGGGCTCGTCTTCGAGCATCGGTGCCAGCAAATGTCCTTCCATATGATGCACGCCGAGCACGGGGATGTTTAAGGCCCGTGCCATGCCATGGGCCGTGCTGGCACCCACCATTAATGCGCCGACCAAACCAGGACCCGCGGTATAAGTGATGCCATCCAGGTCGTTACGCGTCAGCTTGGCGTCACTGAGTACCTGCTCAATCAGTGGCAGCAGTTTACGCGTATGGTCGCGGGAGGCGAGTTCGGGCACCACGCCGCCAAATTCGGCGTGCATGGCGATTTGGCTGTAAAGTGCGTCTGCCAGCAGGCCCTTGCCGCCCGTTAGCGCGGTATCATAAAGCGCGACACCCGTTTCATCGCAGGATGTTTCAATGCCCAGAATACGCATAAAGGGCCTCTCAATGGCTATATTTAAAAGATAAAAAGGTGAATAATTCCAGGGCCATAGTCTAGCATTGTCGTTACAACTGA
>AXCI01001132.1_pt1 | contig 37622 bp, 42 predicted proteins | sample 182571 | NCBI WGS metagenome assembly AXCI01 (sample SAMN02359225, study PRJNA218796) | groundwater metagenome | isolation source: Mt. Simon Sandstone pore water sample D5872 at 1.8km depth, Illinois-Basin... | place: USA: Decatur, Illinois | collected 2009-05 | reverse complement strand
CTCGCCCGCTCTCTGGCTAGCCGTTTAATGCACTTGGATCTCGTAACCAGTGAATTTGCGGAGATTAATCACCCCGCTATCGAGTATCAAGTACTGCCCTTTGACGCCCTGCAGCACACCTTCCACCAGCGGTTGCTTGTCAAAATTATGTGAAGCCACTTTTTTCGGGAAAACGCTGACGGGATAGTGGAAATTTTGTGGCGCCGCATCCAGCGTGCGAATGGCATCCGGACCGTGGGCCTCACGTAATTGACTTAAGCCATTGGCCAACAGGCTTAGTAAGCGGTCACGCTCAGCGACTAAATCCATCACCTCCACATCACCTTTTAGCATCGCTCGCCAATTGGTGCGGTCGGCTACCTGCTCTTTAAACAGCATCTCGACGAACCCGGACTGCTGACGAGTATCCACCTCAAGGATGGGCAGTGCCTGAATCGCGCCTTGATCCAACCAGCGGGTTGGCATTTGCGTTTTCCGCGTAATGCCCACCTTAAGGCCAGACGAGTTGGCCAAATAAACCACATGGGGCTGAAAGCAGTGCCGCTCGCCCCACTCCGGTTCGCGGCATGTGCCTTGAAAATAGTGACAGGTTTCCGGCTTCATAATGCAGGTATCGCACTGCGCTAGCCGTTTGAAGCAGGGGTAACAGTGCCCCTGAGCAAAACTCTTTTTGGTCGCCCGCCCGCAGTGGGTACAGGCAATCGCGCCAGTCCAACGTAAACTAAGCGGCTCGCCTATGCGCTCATTAAGCGAGACACGATGCTCTCCGGCGCGCAAATGGTAGACCACCTGCTCTTCTTGGCGGCCAGGTAGCTCAGCCGCCATTTTGCTTAAACACCCTTGTACTGCCGCTTCAATCACGCGTGGCATCCCGTGCCAAACCCGCCATTTCAGGCGTTACGCCTGCGCCACTGGCTGCTGCCCCACAGGTGCGCTGCTCTAAATACCCCACCCGGTTCTCTTCTGGCACATTGTTCTCCACCTCAAAGCGCATCACCGCCTCCAAACAGAGCTCAGTCTGCTCAGGCGTCAAGCGGCGACCGTCAGGCCATTTGCGCAGTGACACTGCCTGTTTAAGGCTCTCGTAGATCGCTGGGGTCATCTGGTTAATCATTTTCTCGAACGTCATTTCGCTCATTACAGGCCTCTTAACGATTTTTTAAACGGCGGGATGAATAGTACCAGCCTGTGACAAGCCCCACGAGTAGCCCACCCAAGTGTGCCTCATTGGCTACATTGCCAAAGCCAACGCTGCCCGCCATATCTGTCATGGTGAACACCATCCAGCCGAGCATAAATACCACCAGCATCTGGGGTACAAAAAATCCACTGAGGGGGACCCGTCGAGACATCAACCAAACGTGTGCCAGCAACGCGTAAACCACCCCCGACATACCACCAAACAGTACGGTACCTGTCATGTATTGAGCGATGTTTGCACCAATACCCGCCACGATAAGCAGCAATAGCATGGTACGGCTGCCCTGTAGCGCCTCTATTTGACGACCGAAGTACCACACCCACATCAGATTAAAAATCAGATGCATCCAACCAAAATGCAGAAAGGCAGGCGAGAGTAAGCGCCACACTTGGCCGGAAGTAAGCGTTTGTGACAGCGTACCGAACACCAGCTCACCACCTGAAAAACCGATGGGCACAATGGTTAACGTTACGATCAGTTGGTCACCAAAGATGCCTATTAGGGCAAATATCACCAGACTGATTGCGACCATCAGCGCTGTTACCGGCACTTTTTTTAGATAAGCCAGGGAGGTGGTCATGTTGCGTGAATGCTTGACCGAATGCTGAAGTTCCAAGGGCTCACCTCGGTTCCAGCGCTCTACCAATGATGTTAGTTCATCGCTTTGGCGTGGGTCGGCGATCCATAGCAGCTGGCCGTCGGCTTCATCGGTAATACGGTGACCTATACGGTGTCGCCAAAGCGCCTGGCGCAGTTCGCTCGTATCCGCGTGATCAGGCAAAAGCATCACTGGATGCATACTATCCCTCTAATCAATGCGCTGACGGCATGCTGACCGTAGCGAGTAGGTATTTACCAACAAACAGGCAAAAAAACCGGCGGTGGGGACCGCCGGAGAATAAAAGCAAGGGATCATTCAAGGGAACACTTACTCTGATAGCCGACGGCAGGGTTAGTTCAGCCGTTTTGCAAATTTTATGTAACGATATGTAATTTTTTAGTAGCGCGGGCTAATCGAAGTCGTTTTCCCAGGGTTTAGGCAACGCCCGCTCCTCTTTTGGCACTTTAATCCAAACAAAGTGATCGGCATTTAATGCTGCTTCACCACTCCAACGATAAGCGACTAAACGTCCATATTTTACCGCACTGTAGTCTAGACAGGCGATATTGCGTGCGGGTAGCGCCGGAATTCCTTCGCACCAGTAGTGGCCGATAAATAGTGGAGGTTGTTCTGGCCCATAGTAACTTAATTGTTGTCGCTCTTCGGCTGAGAGTTCGCGCGCTTCGAGATCACCAGGCAAATTATCCGGCTGGAAAACCACATCGCCCCACTGCTGAGGGGCCTCGGCCCAAAAGTGGGCGCGAAAACTTTTCCGCGTAAAGCCATCACCAGAGTGTATCGCAATCCCTTCTGGCAAGGTGACATGCGGCCCCCGGGTGAGACGATCTAATATCCGAAACGCCTGGGTGGAAGGGTCTGTCGATTCGACCAAGAACTGCGAATCCATGCAGCGATCAGGGCGGCGCTGCTTGAGCTCCTCGATCAACTTATCATCCCAACACGCATGCACTACGCGAATGCCATCTATCTCTAGGCAGAGCGGGATGGTTTTAAACCATGCCAGAGTATCGTCCCACTCGTTGGTAAAGTCGCGATACTGCTCCAGGGTATCTTGGATAATTCGGTTATGACGTGGCGTATGCTCTCGTAGCCAGCGTTTATGGCTACCTGCAGGGCCAGGATGGGTATACGCCAAGGCATTATATTCATGGTTACCCATGACGATATACGCTTCATCCTGTTCCACCATGCGGCGGGCAATGGTCACCGCCAAACGAATACGTGGCCCGCGGTCTATCAAATCTCCCAGGAAAATTACCTTGCGACGTGGATGCCTATATACACCGCTGCGCTGGTGATAACCCAATTTCTCCAGCAATGCGGCCAGCGTTGCGCCACAGCCATGGACATCGCCTATCAGGTCATACCCTTCCAGCGGAGGCCTGCCTTGCGTTTCACGCTGCATGCTCAATCCCCCAACCGGTGACTCCAGCCTAATTTGCTGCGAAGCACTTCGTAAAAATTGTGCCCGATAGGATGTACTAGCTGTACGCGCTCTGGCTTACGGGTAATCACCAGAACATCATTGGGCTTTGCTACCGCCCGCGTTTGCCCATCGCAGCTGATATGGGGGTAAGAGTGGTTGGTTTCACCAATATGAATACGGATTTCGCTAGCGGCATCGACCACGATCGGCCGACTCGATAACGTATGCGGAAACATCGGCACCAGCGTTACCACATCAAGCTTGGGATGCATTATCGGCCCACCGCCAGAGAGCGCATAAGCCGTGGAGCCCGTCGGTGTAGCAATAATCAGCCCATCGCTGCGCTGGCTGTAAACAAACTGGCCATCAATAAACAGCTCAAACTCAATCATGCGAACCGCTTTACCGGGGTGCAGCACCACTTCATTTAACGCATCACCATTACCTACGGCGACTCCATTTCGGTAAAGCACTGCATCAAGCAGGAAACGCTGTTCTATCTCAAACTCCCCTGCGAGCACCTCACCCACGCGGCTTTCAAGCTCATCCGGCGAGATATCTGTGAGAAACCCCAGGCGGCCGCGGTTAACCCCCAGAATCAGCGTGCCACTACGACATAGTGTACGCGCCGCACCCAGCAAGCTGCCATCGCCACCCACCACAATGACCAAGTCGCACAACTCTCCCAACATGCGGCGGCTAGCTTCCGGTTGACCATGATGAGGCAAGGCGGTGGCCGTTCGATCTTCCACCAACACACTGTAGTCATGAGCCACCAGATAGGTGACAAGCCGCTTTAAGGAGTCGACCACTTTATCGCTACCCAGGCGACCAATCAGCCCAATGGTTTTAAAGGGTCTGCTGGGGCGTTCGCAGGTAGGCGACATAGCAGTTGGTATTGAGGTGTTGCTCATTGGCCGACTCTCGCTAACATAAGTCGCTATTATGGAGACACCTTACGTATCGGGCAAATAGGCTTAGCTAACGGCCACTTGGCGACGCTGGCACCACCAGTGATTGAGCCACAGTGAAGCCACTATAATAAGTGCCCCCAGTAGCAAGCGCGGAATATCCGCATCGCGGTTCCAAATCACCAGGTTAACGATTAAACCGGCGGGCACCAGCGCATTATTCATAATCGCCAGCGTACCTGCATCCACCTTGGTGGCGCCCTGATTCCACGCGAAATAACCGACACCAGAGGCCACCAGCCCCAGCCATGCCAGTACACCCCACTGCAGCGATGTGCTTGGCAGTGCTGCGCTATTACCAAAGAGTAAGTAAGCAGGCAGCGCGACCACCATCGCACCGATAAAGAACCAACCAAAGACGTTATGCCATGCCAGGGTAGGCGGCAAGTCTGCTGCTAAACGACGATAACCAACCTGCCCCAGAGCGAAACAAAGGTTGGCCCCTTGCACTACTAAAAAGCCCACCCAGAAACCGCTATCGATACCATCATAGCGAATGACGCCTGCCCCGAGAACGGCAAGTAGTGCCGTCACAAGATAGATGGGAGTAAAGCGCCCAAACATTAGGTCATCCAATAGCGCGATATAAATAGGCGTAAAAATGGTGAACAGCAGTACTTCAGGAACTGACAGCAGTAAAAAGGATTGATAGAAGAAGGTGTACATAACACCCAACTGGATGGCGCCTAATGCCATTAACGCCAGCCGCTGCTTACCGCGTAGCAAACTGGGTCGTAAAAAAAGGTAAGAACACCAGCATGCCCAGCGCCACCCTTAGGAGCACCGCAAAATAGCTGTCGACCTGCCCCGCCAGATAGACCCCTATCAGCGAAAATGAGAATGCCCACAGCGCAGTGACGCCAATTAGATAGCCCATCGTAAACCTCGATTTATAAATCAGTTTACGCGGATTATACGCACCTGGTAGAGAGTGCCAAGTAGTAAACGCTCATGGATGTGCTTAGTTAACGACGCTGCAACCACCAACATGCATAAACAGCACCGGGCAGCCAGCCAGTTAAGGTTAATAACACAGAGATTGCTACCCGTTGACCACCACCGTTAGTTAACCCCACCGCTAGAGGCGGCAGTAGCAGCGCCAGGACATAATAAGCGAGCTTCAAGGCTTCGGGCTCAGGCACAAGCTCTGTTTGCTGAGCATGTTGCGCCTTAGCAGATACAGCCTGAACCGGCGCTGGCGTGACTTTTGGGGGCGGCGTAAAGTGCTCTACCGCACTTGAAGCTGGTGTTGCAGCGGCTTTAGCCGCTCGCTCCTGGGCAACACGATGCGCCTCTTTATCGATTTTCTGCTCTAGTGTTTCAGCCCCATCTGCGAGGTCATCATGGTGGCGCTCCCAATCTTCCCAATCATGTGGCGTGCCCGATTTAGGCCGCTGCTGCCCGGATCCACGGGCCCGTTCCCAAGCTTTCTCTTCAAGCGTGTTTGGGCGATCCGGATCTCGGTCAAGCCCTACCCCTTTGCGGTTTAGATACTCACGTGCATCCATGAAAGTCTCCCAAATGCCTTAATTAACGACGCGTTACTGCGCTTAGAAAATTAATGGCACATTTAATTCAGTACTTACAGCGTTGAATAAAGATAGCGTGTAGGCCGCACGCCATGTGCTAAATCACCTACATTTAATAGAGTCGATTCTACCCTAGTGCCTACAAAGACAAATTCGCAAAATGCACTGCCTGTGGTGCTTGTTTGCCACAGCGCTGAATACGATGAGCAAGGAGTACCCATGATTAATAAAGCACCCCCCAGCATTGTCCGCGACATCATGTCCCGCGATTGCTACCGCGTCTCGCCCGAAGCCTCAATCACTACGTTAGCCAAGGGATTAGCGCTGCACCGTTTACCCGGCGCGCCGGTAGTTGACGCCTCTGATCGCATAATCGGCTTTATTTCAGAGCAGGATGTATTGAGCCGTGTGCTTGATAGTATTTATCATGGTGACGAAGCGCCGTTGGTTAAAGAGATGATGCGCCACGAAGTACTTAGCGTGTCACCCAATAAGAGCATTACCGACTTGGCGCAAGAAATGCTCGGCCCCAAACCCAAAGTATATCCGGTAGTAGAACAGCAGCGATTAATAGGTATCGTGACGCGGCGTGATATCCTAATAGCCTTGCTGGCTATGCGGCCTTAGTGGCGCCCTTACCGGTATTGTATTTCATTACCATAACCGTCAATGTTTAGACAAAAAAAACCGCTACTCAACGAGTAGCGGAAGCAAGGGATCAAAACAATAGAGCCAGAACAACAACTTTAGCGACTGCTATCGCGATGTTGCCTGTACTAACTCAGACACGCTGTGCAGGAAAAGTTCGCAAAAAAGTAAAATTTTCGACCCTGGCGGCGCCAAGCGTATAATTACGGAGCAATTTATCAACGATTGACGCCGAGGAGCACAGCGAATGGCGCTGTATTTGTTAGTGTTTGGAGTATGCCTGCTGGTGATTGGCGCGGTCATGTTGGTACTGATGACCTCAAGCACCCCACGCTACCGCACTGAACCCAAAGATTTATTGGCGCTATTTGATAAAGCGCTAAATAGCCAAGTGAGTGAAACCGAATGGAACGCCATGATCGGTTACCCCATTCGACACAACGAGTACTTGGACGACATCAGAAGGCGTGCCGCTCACTTAATGGAGCAGCACGGAAGACGCTGGATGATTGCCCAGGGCAAACCGTTACTCAATCAAGAAGGCCAAGCAGAACTTCAGGCCCTTCGCGATCATTTGTCCGCCCATACGGCCCTCCGCCAGCAGTAGCTGTTGCGGTTAAGGAGACCTGCTATGCCGAGCACCATTCGACAAATTCCGCTAGCCAGCGCCACACATCACCACACCCATGATTTTCATCAAATAGTGATCACGATGTGCGGCTCGTCTGAATTTGAAATTGAGGGTCTAGGTGGTCGTGTCAACGCGTTTTCAGGCTGTATCGTGCCCGCCAACCACGAACACTACTACTCGGGTAATGGTTATAATCGGCAATTGATTCTCGACCTGCCTGAAGACGCGCCCGCCTTAACGGGTGAAAACCGCGAATTGGTAGCGCTATTTGATGCCCCGCGCTTTTTTGGCCTGGACAACGCACTACGCCACTATCTGGCTTTTATGGAAAGCGAACTTGCTCAAGGGTTTGATGCCTCTACCAACTCCTTTCAGCAAGACCGCTTAGCGGCCACCCTTCTAGGCTCCCTTAAAGCACGGTTGGGCGAAGCCAACCCATCCAATCAACGACGGCTGGATTTGACGCGCATCAATCGTTTTATTCGTCAGCATCTCGCGGAGGAGCTACGCGTCGCCGACTTAGCAAGGCTGGCCTGCTTAAGCGAGGCACACTTTTCCGACTGTTTTCGCGCCCAAACCGGGCTTTCACCCTGGCAATACGTAAAACGCCAGCGCCTAAATGCAGCGCGCCAGCTGATCTTGCAAAGCCGACTGCCCCTCACTGATATCGCTATTCAAACCGGCTTTGCCAATCAAAGTGCGCTTTCACATGCGTTTCGTCGCAGCTATGGATTATCGCCTCGCAAATTGCGTCAAGGTAACGCAGCGCCAGTAGCAGTTAGTGCATCAAACGCTGCTTTAGGGCCGCTGGCCGGGCAGCATAAATTCTACTAAAGTCGTAAAGTCGCTGTTTTTGCCACGGAATTGACACGTTTTGGCGTGAATCCGGCATACACCTGAGTTGGCCGCGCTCTACATTCGCTTATTAGCTTGGGCCTAACGTCCTGTTATCCATTCGTTGTGTTTAGACTTTCGGGGGCTGCAATGCTAAATGCCAAGAAAATGCGAAACCCAGCCATCTGGCAAATTGATCTCGACACACTTATGGCACGCACCAGCGATCACTACCTGCAATGCTTGGTGACTGAGAGAACTGACTGAGAGATCCATTACTAATAACACCGCTGCGTAGGCGGGAACGCGTCGCCTTTGGCGCTAGGTGATGAGGAAACGGCTCATCCGACATTAACCTGAACAGGGAACTACCTCATGGTTGAAAACAATATAGTGATTAGCTCTACATTCGTAGCGAACCTGCTGCGGATGCTTGGCATAGGGGTCACAGCTAATAAACGTACCACCAACCTTTCTGATTCTATTTTAGGCGGGCGCTCGATAAGGCCAGTAGCGTGAAGGGTTAACAAAAAAAATACGTGCGACCACCGGGTCTCTATCCGGTAAATGCGCTGAACCTGTCGGAGTTAGGAGTGTACGAAAAGTCGGCGACCGCAGGCATTTTTCGTACAAGACTTAGCCCCGTTCTGACGAACTGGAGAAGTTTTATGGCTATTGGTGTTTGGATCAGTCTCATAGCGTACTTTGCGCTCATGGTTGGCATCGGCATTTATGCAATGCGCAAATCCACCTCATCCTCTGAAGATTATATGCTGGGTGGCCGTACCCTCAGCCCTAAAGTAGCGGCCCTGTCAGCCGGCGCCTCAGATATGAGCGGCTGGTTGCTGCTAGGGTTACCAGGTGCAATGTTTGTATCTGGCTTGGGCTCCGCTTGGATCGGTATTGGCTTGCTTGTGGGGGCATTATTCAACTGGATTCTGGTCGCCCCGCGCCTGCGCGAACAGACCGTTCACTATGGCAATGCGATTACCATCCCAGCGTTCCTGGCCAATCGTTTTCCCACCCGGTCTATGTCGCTACGGACAGTATCTGCCATCGTTATCGTGATCTTTTTCGCGGTATACACGGCATCTGGCCTGGTGGCGGGCGGCAAGCTATTTGAAAGCGCGTTTTCCGGCATTTATAACTTCGGCGATATGAGTAACTACGGCATGGGCGTGATGATCACGCTAGGCGTAGTGCTTATCTACACCGTTGTAGGCGGCTTTCTAGCCGTCAGCATGACTGACTTCGTGCAAGGCTGCATCATGATGCTGGCACTGGTGATCATGCCGGCGGTGGTACTCTTCGGTGAAGGCGGCGGCGGCTTCTCCCAGGCATCACAGACCCTGAATGAGGTTGATCCCACGCTGCTATCCTGGACTTCGGGGCTGACCTTTATTGGGTGGCTCTCTGCGGTGACCTGGGGGCTGGGCTATTTCGGCCAGCCGCACATTATTGTGCGCTTCATGGCGATTCGTACACTCAAGGATGTACCCATTGCCCGCAACATTGGCATGGGCTGGATGCTTATTTCACTGATTGGCGCCGTTTCTCTGGGTATATTTGGTCGCGCCTATGCTATCCGTAACGGCTTGGATATCGAGGATCCGGAAACCATCTTTATTGTCCTAGCGAACCTACTGTTCCATCCGCTGATTACCGGTTTCCTCTATGCGGCACTGCTTGCGGCGGTCATGAGTACCGTTTCCAGCCAGTTGCTGGTGGCGTCTTCGTCACTGACTGAGGACTTCTATCGTCTGTTCCTACACAAAAACGCAACTGAGGCCCAGTGTGTGGCCGTAGGCCGTGTCTGTGTGGTGTTGGTGGGCATTGTGGCAGCAGTTATTGCCTCTGACGAAAACTCCCAGGTTCTGGGGCTGGTCAGTAATGCCTGGGCAGGCTTTGGCGCCGCGTTTGGCCCGCTGATTATCCTTTCGTTGATGTGGTCACGCACCAACGGTAACGGTGCTATCGCAGGCATGGTGGTGGGCGCGCTTACCGTCATGGTCTGGATTTCACTGGGTTGGAACGGTGAATTCATGGGTGGCCCTGGTGTCTACGAGATTATTCCTGGCTTCATCGCCTCCTTCATTGCCATCATCGTAGTGAGTAATGCGACAGACGATGCGGGTGAATATCAGCATATCGAACGCAATTAACCGCCCAGGATACATTGAGCGTATCGAGAGGGCTCCCGCGGGAGCCCTCTTTAGGTTTGTTATTTTGTGTTGACTGCAAAAAGTATGACTACATCCTAACCGACGCAGCAACGCCTAAGTGTCGGCTAGCAAGGAGAGACCCTGTATGAACGACCATCTGCATAGCGACGTGAGTGATCTACGCTCACGCATTCGCACCCACTACGACGCCAATGAGGCAGATGTGCTGCACGGGCTTGTCGAGCGTATTAAGCTGTCAGAAGACGACCGCAAGAAGGTCGCTGCCGTTGGCGCTAAGTACGTAGAGCGTGTGCGCAAGGAAAGGTCGCCCTCGATGATGGAGGCGTTCCTGGCCGAGTACGGGCTCTCGACTACCGAGGGCGTCGGCCTGATGTGTCTTGCTGAAGCGCTACTGCGCGTACCCGATGCGGAAACCATCGACGACCTTATCCACGACAAGATTGAGCCCTCCGACTGGGGCGCTCACCTGGGCAAGTCGTCTTCGTCCATGGTCAATGCCTCAACCTGGGCACTGCTGCTCACCGGCAAGGTACTGGAAGAGGATCCCAAGGGCCCAACGCGGGCGCTACGCGGCCTGGTACGCCGCATGGGCGAGCCGGTGGTGCGCAAGGCGGTTGGCCAGTCGATGAAGATTCTCGGCCGCCAGTTTGTGCTTGGCCAGACCATCGAAGAGGGCATGAAGAATGCCCGCGAGCTCGAGAAGCAGGGCTACACTTACTCCTACGATATGCTGGGCGAAGCGGCGCGCACTGACGAAGATGCCGTTCGCTATCACGAGGCTTATGCCAAGGCGATCACCGCCATCGCCGAGCAGGCAAAAGGCGATGTGCGCGGCAGCCCCGGCATCTCGGTAAAACTCTCGGCGCTGCATCCGCGCTATGAATACACCCACCGCGACACGGTGATGACAGAGCTGTTGCCCCGGGCCAAAGAGCTGGTGCAGCAGGCAGCCAAGGCCAATATCGGTTTCAATATCGACGCCGAAGAGCAGGATCGGCTAGACCTCTCCCTCGACGTGATCGAGGCGCTAATGGCCGACCCCAGCCTGGACGGTTGGGATGGCTTCGGGGTGGTCGTTCAAGCTTACGGACGTCGCGCCGCGCCGATGATCGAAACCCTCTACGAACTCGCCGAGCGCTTCGACCGCAAAATCATGGTACGCCTGGTGAAAGGCGCCTACTGGGATACCGAGATCAAGCTCTCCCAGGAGATGGGGGTCAAGACCTTCCCGGTTTTCACCCGCAAGGTTAACACTGACGTCAGCTACATGGCCTGCGCGCAAATGCTGCTCGACCGGCGCGACCGCATCTACCCGCAGTTCGCGACCCATAACGCCCACACCTGCGCCGCCGTCGCGGAGATGGCAGGCGACGACAAGGACAGCTACGAGTTCCAACGCCTACACGGCATGGGCGAATCGCTGCACCACATCGTCAAGGAGTCAGAAGGTACCCACTGTCGCATCTACGCCCCGGTCGGTGCGCACCGCGACCTACTGGCCTACCTGGTACGCCGCCTGCTGGAGAACGGCGCCAACTCCTCGTTCGTTAACCAAGTGGTGGATAGCTCGATTCCGCCGAGCGATGTTTCAAAAGATCCCATTGAAGGATTTAAGCAGCTAGGCAACGACGTCTCCAGCCCGCTGATCCGCCAGCCCGGCGAACTGTTCGAGCCTGATCGCAAGAATTCCAAGGGCTACCGCATCAACGAACCCGCTTCGATTTTGCCGCTGCTCAATGCCCGCGAAGCATTTGCCGACGCCACCTGGACCGCAGGCCCCATGCTGGTGGGCAGCCCCGCTCCCCAGGGCCCGGCGCGTGATGCGGTCTCCCCCGCCGACGGCTCGCGGGTGATCGGCAAGGTGCATGAGGCCACCCCGGAAGAGGTCGCCACTGCCCTCGACGCCGCCGAGCAAGGCTTCAAAGAGTGGTCTGCACGACCAGCGGCCGAAAGGGCCGCGGTGTTGCGCCGCACCGCCGACCTCTACGAGGAACACATCGCCGAGCTGACCGTGATCACCACCCGCGAAGCGGGCAAGATGATGTTCGACGGTATCGCTGAAGTGCGCGAAGCAGTGGATTTCCTGCGTTTTTATGCCAACGAAGGCGAGCGACTGGAAGCGGAAGAGCCCGGCAGCGCCCGCGGCATCTTCGTCTGCATCAGCCCGTGGAACTTCCCTCTTGCCATCACTACAGGCCAGATCGCTGCTGCCCTGGTGGCGGGTAACGCGGTAATCGCCAAGCCCGCCGAGCAGACACCGCTGATCGCTGCCCGCGCCGTCGAGCTAATGCGTGAAGCTGGCCTGCCGGAAGGGGCTCTGCAACTGCTGCCGGGCGATGGTCCAACCGTGGGCGGCCCGCTGACCAGCGACCCGCGTATCGCTGGCGTCTGCTTCACAGGCTCCACCCCGGTAGCACAGATCATCCACAAAGCCCTGGCGGAGAACGCGGGCCCTGATGCTGTACTGATCGCTGAGACAGGTGGGCTTAACTCCATGATCGTGGACTCCACGGCGCTGACCGAGCAGGCGGTCCGCGACATTCTAATCTCCTCATTCCAGTCGGCTGGTCAGCGCTGTTCCGCGCTACGCATGCTGTATGTTCAAGAAGAGGCCCGCGACCGGTTGCTCAACATGCTCTACGGCGCCATGGACGCTCTCACCATTGGCGACCCCTGGAACACCGATACGGATGTCTCGCCAGTGATTGATGCCGACGCCCAGGCCGAGATCAGCGACTATGTGGCAGCACAAGAGAAAGCCGGCAAAGTGCTCAAGAAGCTGCCCGCACCGGAGACCGGCACTTTCGTCACCCCGGCGGTGATCGACGTTGACGGTATCGAGGATCTCGAACGTGAAATCTTCGGCCCGGTCCTACACGTCGCCACCTTCAAGGCGCGGGATATCGATAAGGTGGTCGACGACATTAATGCCAAGGGGTACGGACTGACCTTCGGCCTGCATACCCGTATCGACGACCGCGTGCAGCAGATCGTCGAGCGCATCCATGTCGGCAACGTCTACGTTAACCGCAACCAGATCGGCGCCATTGTTGGCTCTCAGCCCTTCGGTGGCGAGGGGCTTTCAGGCACCGGTCCCAAGGCCGGTGGCCCGCTCTACGTCAACCGCTTCCGCCGCACCGCGGACAACGAGCGCGTTGAGGCACCAGAAGGAAAAGCCGTATCTCTTGGCGATCTCCAATTAGCTATTGATGGGCTGGATGGCCGTAACTGGGCGGTGCGCCCCAATCGAATCGAGGTACTGCGCAAGGCGCTCTCCGGCAAAGGCGGCGTGATTCGCAAGGCACTTGCCGAGACAGCAGCGTTGGATATGACGTCGCAGACCCTGCCGGGGCCGACAGGGGAAAGCAATCGCCTGGCCATGTACCCGAAGGGAGTGGTGCTATGCCTTGGACCAACCCTGGATAACGCCATCGCGCAAGCAGCACAGGCCCTCGGCACGGGCTGTGCGGCCATCGTGGTCGCACCAGGTGCCGAACAGGCAGTGAAGCCTTTGAGCGATGCTGGCGCACCGGTGGCTGGGCTTGATGGAAGCGTTTCAGCCGAGACGCTGAGCGAGGTCAAAGGCATTGCTGCAGTCGCCGCCGCTGGCACGAGCGACTGGACCCGTGAACTGCGCATTGCGCTGGCCAAACGCGACGGTGCCATCATACCGCTAGAGACCCAGATCATCTCGCCGGATCGTTACGTAGTGGAACGTCACCTATGTATCGACACCACCGCAGCAGGCGGCAATGCCAGCCTGTTGGCAACCGCCGAATAGGTCGGCGCCTAGGGGTCAGTGTTTAGGAGGTGAGCGGCTAATCACTGTCGCTCACCCTTCTCCCGCACTAAGCAAACGCTGATCAATTTCTTAGCAATCAATATTAGCCACTACTCGTTAGTGGCTTTTTTTTCATCTGGCAGCCGGTTTTCCTGCTCTCTATGCACCTTGCCTACCAACCAGCCCTATACCATAAACAGGTATATTCTGGTACTAGTGGAGACTTATGGCATGGCTAAAAATACAAGCATTACACTAGGCGACCACTTTGAAAGCTTTGTTACCACTCAAGTACAAAGTGGTCGATACGGCTCTGCGAGCGAAGTCATTCGTTCCGCCCTACGCCTCCTAGAAAAACCAGGAAACCAAACTACATACACTCAGACAATTGCTTATCGAGGGTGAACAAAGCGGTGACGCTGACTATGACCTCAACAGCTTTATCAATGAGCTGGATAGTGAAAAAAAGTATCTGATGAAGTCATTCACTCTTACCCTAGCTGACAACGTATGAAGCTTTAAGCTGTATATGCCTCACGACCCCATTATCTTCCACTATTAGATCGTAGCCACCATTATCAACTTCTGGACTCGCCACCTCCAGCGTGCAGCCAAATCCCATCCAGGAAAGCTTCAGCAGTTCGCCAATGAAAAGGTGCTCAATGAGCTTTTCTCGAAAAGACGAGTGTTCACTATGGTTCAATGCCTTCTCTCCGTTTAACGCTCGGCTATGTGCCGAAGCGAAGCTTTGGCATACTCGGCAACAGCGGCTGGTGATACATTATTCGTAGTGGCTCCAGAGCCTGAGAACTTTCACCACTCGCTCGTCTTCAAGCACTTGGTAGACTAGGCGATGCTGGATATTGATCCGGCGTGAGTAGGCGCCAGCAAGATCTCCAATGAGCTTCTCAAACGGAGGAGGCTTACGATAGGGGTCTTCTGCAATCAGTGCCAGTAAATCCTGGGCTTTTGGCTTGAGGCCGCTGGAGGCCAGTTTCTTCGCATCTTTTTGGGCTTGTTTGGTGTAAACCAACTTCCATGTCACCAGTCCAGCTCCTCATCGCATTCATGTACGGGGGTATTCATCCCTTCACGAATAGACTCCCGCATACCTGGCACGGAGAGCAGGTAAAGTGTTTCCTGAATCGCCGACCAGTCTTCTTCGGATACCAAGACGGCTTTGTTCCGCTTGCCCATGATGACGATGGGTTGGTGGGACTCAGCAGTTTCGTCGATCAACCGATAAAGGTTGCTGCGCGCCTCTGTTGCTGTGATTCCGGTCATGACGCACCTCTTGCGTGTTCAATTCCCCACCAAATGTACGCCCCTTGGTGCGTACGTCAAGACGAACGCTTAACGTAACAATTTATTTCTTTGTATGTGTATTCCTCTAGAATGCCTTACATCATAAAAAACCTTCATGATATTGATAGTAATAGTAAATCACCAACTCACACTCCAATGCTCGCTAGAAAAAAGCAAATACTTTATAGCTATTCACACGCCCGAGCTCGGGAGTTATCCGGATGGCCGGTAACCGCGCATAAATTATGCTTCCCTAGGTGCCAACTCTCCCTAACCCCTTGGCTAACAACCCTTGCCCTGGATCAATAATCCACTCCCTGGGTCTCGCTACACTGGCTGCATCGTTAAGCGGCTATCGAATGGCCGCACAGCTTTGCAACTAGTTAGTCGTTTAAAACTGACTGTTTTAACACCAGGAGTGAACCCATGCGTAAAGCCGCCCTGCCTACCCTACTTGTAACCACTGTTGCCGCTGTGACGATGATGACCAGCAGCCAAGTATTCGCCTACGGCGCTGGTGACTTCTTTACCCGCGTGGGTGTTGCCAACGTCGCCCCTAAAAGTGATAACGGCTCACTGGCCAACGGTGCGCTGTCCGTGGATGTGCGGGATAAAACCGATTTCGCGTTCACCTTGGGCTATCGCTTCCACGATAAAGTCGGTGTGGAGCTGCTGGCGGCGCTGCCGTTTGAGCACGATATCCATCTGAATGGCGATAATATCGCCTCCACCAAGCACCTGCCGCCGACCCTAACGCTGCAGTACTACCCGCTGGGCGGCACTCAGTCCCGGGTACAGCCTTATGTTGGGGCGGGTATTAACTACACCCACTTCTCTGATGAAGAGCTGACGATGGGTGATTTAGACCTGGATGACTCCTGGGGCGCGGCTGGGCAGGTGGGTGTCGATCTATTAATTGATGACCACTGGGCGCTGAACGCGGCGGCTTGGTATATCGATATTGATACCGATGCGAAGGTGAATGGTGCAGCGGCGGGTACAGTTGAGATCGATCCTCTCGTGGTTATGGCAGGCCTTAGTTACCGTTTCTAAGCCACCTGCCAAAACGCTAAGTTAACTATTATCCCCAAAGCCTGCCTCACGGCGGGCTTTATGTGTTTAGTGGGATGTTACTTTAGGTGCTTTCAGTGACGACTTGGTCGACCTTCTCTACTGCCCGTACGATAAGCAATTGATGGTGGGCAGGAGTTTTTTTCCTGCTGCAAATAGGCTGCTACGGCGGGAGCAACCTCACACTTTGCAGGCATGGCTGCACGCGCATCAATCAAGGCGTTCAAGCGAGCAATAAACACAAAGCGTATCCATTGCGGCAGCGACATCGTATCAATACAAAACGGCTGCTGGCTCGCAAACGCTTCTGCATCGGGTGTTGGCATTCGCCATAAATCGGCGGCTTTCATCGCGGCTTCGAGCTCAAGAAGCGCGGTCTGTAGCGGCTGATAAGTACTCATAAACACCTTATATAAAGTAAAAAAGACGTTGCTGACTATTATCCCTACTCAGCGCTCTCCCTGCTACTCATACGCAATTGATAGACGTTATCCATAGACCCACAGAAAACCTGCACGAGCCTGTGGATAAACTATGGAAAGGTGTCGCAGCGCCTGTTCTCATGGGGGTTTCGTCCAGTTGATTAATTTTTAACCTTACTGTCATGAATAGCGCGCCATTTAAGCGTTATTTATCAGCCTGTGCGGCTGACAGTGTCACTTCATCAAGGTAGAGTGCAGGCTTGCAACGCGGAAGGATGTCATGCAACCGATTCAAACCCTTGATGAGTTTTTCACACGCAGCGGCGCCGAGGTTTCCCTTTACCACATGGGCCGCCATGTTGCGCCCTGCCCACGAGAGACACTCGCTGCCTTTGAACGTGGCGACATGGCGTGGTCAGAGCCGTGGCAAGGCCAAGCACGCTTAGCCATCCTATTTCGGCTGGGCGATATGCCCGAGGCTGCTATTTGGTTTTTAGCTTTACCGCTAGATGAACAGGGAATGCTAGCCCCTGCTCAGCGGGATGCATTTATAAACCGCCTGCTTGAAACCCTGGGGCGGGCCGTTTCTCACGTTGGGCGCGAAGAAACTGCGGACGTCGATCACTTAATGAAGGATAATCCCCTCGCCTTCACGCCTAGCGTTACCTTTCAAGCCATGCTCAATGCTCGCGCTACGCATAAGGCGGGCCTGCCTGCCAGCCAGCACTTTGAGCCAGTTGAGGCTTTCCTCAGCGGCCAACAGGCGATTGATTGGCAGGCCTTGGGATTACAGGGAATTGCCGATTACGTCGTTCGTATGGAGTCATCTGATGCAGAGACTCTAGCAACGCGGCTAACCACCCTGCCTACCACTGTTATTCACTCTTTGTGCTACTGTTTAGAGCATCAGTCGTTGCCCCAGCTATTAGTAGCTGCGCTGCACCGTAGTGGCAAAGACGCCGCTCACGCAGGCGATATCGAAACCTTGTGCGCCTGTTTACGAGCAGTTGGCAACACCAATGCCGTCGAGGTAGGTAACTGGTACACAGCTTTACTTCATGACAGCGCCGCCTGCGGGCCAGATGTGCTAGCAGCAATCGCCGGTCGTGGGTGGTTGTATCTTGAGGATGCCCAGCGTTTGCCTCTCTTTTTGCAGCGCTTAGCCGAAGATGAGCGTACCGATTTTGCCGCCGTAGTACGTGATCTTGCACTCATACCACGGCTACGTTTACCGGTCATGATGGCTTTACGTGACGCGCCTGCAGGCTCTCCTATTCAACACCGTTTGACCATAATGATGTCGCAGAAGAAGGCATGATTTGATGTTGTCACTTTTAATTGCAAGGAGTGAGTCGTGAAGGAATTACCCTATCAGGCCAAGGCTGTCATTGGTCGCCGTGAGATGGTCACGTTACCTGAGCTAGGGCTTCACCTATGCTGCAAAGCAGACACTGGTGCGCGCACTTCTGCCCTGCATGCAGAAGAGATAGAGACACATGAAGATGAACATGGTCAACTATGGGTAAGCTTTATAACTCACAGTAGCGGACCGACGACGCCGGCCCATCGCTACAGTCTGCACCTGCATGATCGACGCCGGGTAACCAGTTCAAACGGTCATAGCGAGTGGCGCTATGTAATACGTACCCCTATGCAAATGGGCGATTTAAATTTTCCTGTTGAACTGACCTTGACTGACCGCAGCAACATGCGCCACCCCATGCTATTAGGACGTCGCGCGATGCGCCGCCTACTGATAGCACCCGGTGCCGCATTTTTGCACGGTGAGCCCTAACCCCCATTATTAGTCGTCTATATTTAGACTCGGAGTCCTCTACATGCATATCGCTCTGCTATCGCGCAACCGTAATCTGTACTCTACTCGCCGCCTGGTTGAAGCCGCAGAGCAGCGTGGGCATACCGCTCGTGTGGTGGACACGCTGCGCTGCTACATGAGTATTACCTCACACCACCCTTCGATCCATTATAAGGGTCAAGAAATTGAGCATTTTGATGCGGTCATCCCCCGCATTGGTGCGTCGGTCACCTTTTATGGGTGCGCGTTGTTACGCCAATTTGAGATGATGGGCACCTACGTTATCAATGATAACGTCTCAATTACCCGCTCGCGGGACAAGCTGCGCTCTCTCCAGCTTTTGTCTCGCAAAGGATTGGGGTTACCGATTACCGGCTTTGCACACTCCCCAGACGATATTCCTGATTTGATCACCATGGTCAAAGGCGCCCCACTGGTGATTAAGCTGCTTGAAGGCACTCAGGGGATTGGCGTGGTATTGGCTGAAACCAATCAGGCTGCGGAATCAGTAATACAGGCCTTCATGGGCATGAAAGCCAACATTATGGTTCAGGAGTACATCAAGGAAGCACGTGGCGCTGATATTCGCTGCTTAGTCATCGGCGATAAGGTCGTGGCTTCGATGAAACGGCAAGCGGCAGACGGTGAATTCCGCTCGAACCTACACCGCGGCGGCACGGCCAGTGTGATTCGTATTACCCCGGAGGAGCGTTCAACGGCTATCCGCGCTGCCAAAGCCATGGGGCTGCGCGTCGCGGGTGTCGACTTGCTCCGCTCCAACCACGGCCCGGTGATCATGGAGGTTAACTCTTCGCCTGGATTGCAGGGCATTGAGAACGCCACCGGTAAGGATATTGCGGGCATGATCATTGAACACATTGAAAAAATGCCGCTCCAGCCCGTAAAGCGCCGCCCAAGCCTAAAGGTTAAGGCAAAATATTAAAATAATCCGATTCGGGGGTGGCAAATCGACGCTGTCACCCCCACAATCTGCGTCACCGAAGGAGGTAGACGCTCATGTTTCTCGATAATCGCCAAGTGGCGATGGACAGCGTATTGGAAGCGCTGGCCGATAGCATTGATTATTTCCAAGATAATATCGAACGCCTGCGCCCCTCACTGCGCGACGCTTTAAAGCCGCATTATACTGAGCGGCTTAAGCAGTTGAGCAAATTGCAGGAGCTTGCCCGTGCGCATTTGAAAATGCTGCCCCGTGATGCGGACGTTGAACGCGATGATTTTTTATGGCTGTGGAGCCGTCTGAAAAGCTTCGTTGGCAACGATAGCCAAGTATTGATCAATGAGCTATTGGAGCAAGAGCGCGTATTGATGCAAGCGCTCTCTTCGCTTTTTTACCCACCCGCTGCCCGACCCGATTGAACCGGTGGTAGACGAGTGCATGCAAGGGTGCCGTAAACTGATTCGTGAGCTCTATGCGCTGCAAAAGCGCAAAACGCACCGCTAAGGTGCTGTAAAGCGCTCATTTAGCGAAGGCAGTATCAGGTCTATTGGAGCTCGTTTCTTAAGCTCAATGGGCTCAGGGGTGCCAAGAAAATAGGGCTCTCTTCCCCATAGGTAGAGATCGCCCAGGGTAGCCACACGCGCTGCCCATTCGCGCAGCTTTAAACGCCATCCCACCGCTACCGTAGGATCATCCGCCACGCAGCCGGTAACATCCATACCCAGAGCGCGACCAATATATACCGCACGGGGAAGATGCCAGCTCTGAGTAACCAGTAACGCTTTATCCAGCTGAAACACATCCCGTGCCCGCGCAAGGGTGTCATAAGTGCTAAAGCCCGCAAAATCCATGGTCAGTTGCTCAGACGCTACGCCGCGGCGATAAAGCTCGCGCCACATCGCCCGTGGCTCGTTATACGCCTGGGTACGATTATCCCCTGAAAGCAAAAGATGCTCGACCTGGGACTGCTCAATTAATGCAGCAGCGGTGCGCATGCGGGCATGAAAGTGAGGATTTCTCACCCCGCTTCGCGTCCAGTGCGATGTACCGAAGACAATTCCCACCTCTGCCGGGCGACACTGTTGCGGCTGGCGTTCAATATAAGCAGCGGTAGTAGCGAGCACCCAAAAATTGCCGCCTATAAATAGCAATGTCGCCAGCAGCGACAGTGCTCCTAGCGACATTAATAAACGCTTTAGCCATTTCAACAAAACGTTATGCATCCAGCTCCCCAGCCGGGATTAGAACATGCCGAGTTCAAGCTTGGCCTCGTCACTCATCATGTCACGGCTCCAGGGTGGACTGAAGACTATTTCGGTGTGTACTTTGCTGATCTGCGGTGCGCCGAGAATCTTATTGCGCGCATCTGCCGCAATCACATCACCCATTCCACAGCCGGGGGCTGTTAGTGTCATGCGAATAGTGGCAATTCGCTCACCACTGATTAGACGCTCAATGCGACAGCCATAGACCAAGCCCAAATCCACAATGTTAACGGGAATTTCCGGGTCAAAGCAGGTACGCAGTTGATCCCAAACAAACTGCTCTACCTCCTCTTCAGAAGCCGTTTCTGGCAACGTAGGACGAGGTAAAGACTCAAGACCCAAGGCGTCTAAGTTGCTCCCCTCAATTAAATAGAGGCGCCCTTCAAAACCGACGCTTACCGTACTGCCTTTCGCCTGCATAACGCTAACAACGCTATCTTCAGCCAATGTTTCCGTGCTGCCAAACGGAATGGCTATGGCCTCCACATCGCGCTGGAGCGGTAACTGTTGGCCACGTTCGAGGCTGGCAACTTGCTCAAGATCCATAACTGTCCTTAAATGACGATTCGTAAAGAACCGACCTTAACGCACCATACCAATGACACGGTGGAGTGCTTCAATAAAGCGATCCACTTCATCGAGGGTATTATACGCCGCAAATGAAGCACGGCACGTCGCGTCAACCCCGAAATGATGCAACAAGGGCTGCGCGCAGTGGTGGCCGGTGCGAATAGCGACGCCAAGCTGATCGATCAGCAGGCCTATATCCTGGGAGTGAGCGCCCTCAACGATAAAAGAGAGCACCGCCGCTTTATTGGGCGCCGTGCCTAGAATACGCAGGCCATCAATCTTACCAACCGCCTGAGTTGCATGGTCAAGCAGTTGGCCTTCCCAGGCACCAATCTTGTCTATGCCAATGCTCTCCATCCACTCCAGTGCTCGGCCCAGGGCTATTACCTCTGCAATCGCGGGCGTGCCCGCTTCAAACTTGTGGGGAATAGCGGCAAAGGTGGTACCTGCATCAAAGGAGACCGTGCTGATCATCTCACCGCCGCCCTGCCAGGGTGGCATAGCTTCAAGCAGCGCTTGCTTGCCGTAGAGGACGCCTACGCCGGTCGGCCCATACACTTTGTGCCCCGAAAACGCATAAAAATCGGCATCAATAGCCTGTACATCGACCACTTGATGAGGTGCGGCTTGGGCGCCATCAATCAGAATCAATGCGCCGTGCTGATGGGCCAGCGTTGCCATCTCCTGCACCGGATTAATGGTACCCAGCGCATTAGAGACATGGTTCACCGCCACGAGCTTAGTGCGCTCACTGAGTAGCTCGCGGTAAGCAGCCATATCCAGCGCGCCGTTGGCCTTCACGGGTATCACCTTAATGGTAAACCCGATCTCGGCGGCCAACAGCTGCCAGGGCACAATATTCGAGTGATGCTCCAACATTGAAATCAGCACTTCATCGCCGTGGGCAAGATTTACACGTCCCCAGCTATGCACCACCAGATTAATCGCTTCCGTGGTACCACGGGTAAAAATGATCTGACGCGCATCTTCCGCATTGAGAAACGCCCGCACCTTATGACGTGTGCCTTCAAATGCCGCCGTTGCCTCATCGGCAAGGGTATGCAGACCGCGGTGAATATTGGCGTTATAGCGTGAGTAGTAATCGCTAAATACGTCAATCACCTGCTGAGGCGTCTGGCTAGTAGCCGCATTGTCTAAGTAGATTAGTGGCTTGCCGTGTACTTCACGGGCAAGCACTGGAAAATCCTGACGCAGACGTTCGACGTCAAAGGGTGCTTGCACTCGCGCGGGCGCCTGCTCAATAACGGTATGTGGCATCAATCACTCCTCGTAGAGCCCTTTAAGCTAGTTTTTAAGCGCGGATCGTTAAGAGCCGGTCTTTATAAAATTAGTCTTAAAGCGCTAGTCGTTAAGCGCGGCTGCCGCTTCAACAAGCCCTGCAAGATTAAAGCGCTCCGGAAGCTTACCTGCAACTGCAAGCTCTACCCGCTCTGCAATCGCGTCCAAGCTAACTTTATCCAGTACCTCTCCAGCAAAGGCGAGGGTTAGCAGTCCGCGTGCGGTAGCCTCATCAATACCGCGCGTACGCAGAGCGTAGATCGCCTCTTCATCCAGCTGCCCTGTGGTGGTGCCGTGCGAACACTTAACGTCATCCGCATAAATCTCAAGCTCAGGCTTGGCATCAATGTGGGCACGATCCGACAGGAGTAGGTTTTGATTACTCTGAAAACCTTCAATTTTCTGGCTATCGCGTTTGACATAGACTTTGCCGTTAAACACACCGTGAGCGCGGTCATCCAAAATGCCCTTGTAGTTCTCATTCGAGAACGTTAGCGGCGCATTGTGATTGACCTTAGTGTGGTTATCGACGTGCTGACGACCCTGACCAAAGAACAGACCCAGGAAGTTGGTTTCCGCACCCTGGCCGTTCAAATCGCTGATCAAGTCATTGCGCACAAGCGCGCCGCCCAGGCTCAGGTTGTAGGAGGTATAGCGTGTATCGCGGCTCTGCTCGACATGAATGCTCGCCACATGCATATCGCCCAACGGTGCTTCTTGCAGCTTGTAGTGAGCAAGGATCGCCCCACGGTCGAGCATCAGTTCGCCAACCACGTTGGTGAAGTTAGTCGCTTCGCTTTCGCCGGTGTAGTGCTCAATCAGCGTGGCTTCGCTGCGCCCGCCTGCTTCCACTAATATACGCGGGTGGCACATTACTGGCTGGCCAGCGCGGGACAAAAACTGCAGCAGAATCGGTTTCTCAACCACCGTTCCCGGGGCAATGCGAACCACGGCGCCCTCTTCCATAAAGGCAGTGTTTAGCGCGGCGAAAGGTGAAAAATCCACACCGGTTAGTCGGCCCAGCGGGCCACCCACGGCTTCGTGGTTCTCTACTAGCGCTTTGGAGAGCGGTAACACCTGAACGCTCGAAGGCAGCGAATCCAAATCCGAGAGCGCCGATGAGAAAACACCATCCACGAAGGTCAGGCGGTAAGCATCAATCGGCAGCGTTAGCGCCGCGGCACTGGCCTGGGAGAATTCGGCATTGTCGGCAAGAGCAAAGTTGCCCTGGGCGATCGAGCGCACATCGGTATACTTCCACTCTTCATCACGACGAGTGGGGAAACCCAGCGCTTCAAAACGTGCAGCCCCCGCTTGTCGACGAGCGGCAATCCACGTCGGCTCCGCCTTATAATGCGGGCTACGCGCCTTCAATGTGTCTAAAAGGTTTGCGTATCGCTCATGCCACAGACTCCTCGATACCTTCGTACCCATTGGCTTCCAGCTGTTTGGCTAGTTCAGCATCGCCGGTTTGACGATACGGCCATCGACCAACACGTGAACCTTATCTGGCACGATGTAATCCAGCAGGCGCTGATAGTGAGTGACCAGCAGAATGGCGCGGTCTTCAGCGCGCAGGCTGTTAACGCCGTCGGCGACAATTTTCATGGCGTCGATATCCAGCCCCGAATCGATCTCATCCAGCATGGCGAGCTTCGGCTGAAGCACCAGCATTTGCAGGATCTCGTTGCGCTTTTTCTCGCCGCCGGAGAAACCTTCGTTAACGGCGCGCTGTAGGAAGCTGGCATCCATCTTCATGTAGCCCAACTTCTCTTTGACCAGCTTCATAAACTCTGGCGCAGGCATTTCGCCTTCACCGCGAGCCACACGCTGGGCATTAAGCGCTGATTTCAGCAGGTAGATGTTTTAACCCCTGGAATCTCAACCGGGTATTGAAAGCCCAACAGCAAACCGGCTTGGGCGCGCTCTTCAATCTCCATCTCGAGCACATCTTTGCCTTCAAAGGTAATCGTGCCCTGGGTAACTTCGTAGCCATCTTTACCGGCAATCACCGCGGATAGCGTCGATTTACCCGCGCCGTTCGGCCCCATAATGGCGTGCACTTCACCCGCCTTAATGGTCAGGGTCAGGCCTTTGAGGATTTCATTACCTTCGACGGATACGTGTAAATCATTCACTTGCAACATATTGATTACCTTTCTGATTCTGGCGAGTCGCCACGGCGACACTAATATAATTAAGTGGAATAAAGGGTCAGCAGTTAGCCGACCGCGCCTTCCAGGGTCACATTGAGCAGCGCTTCGGCTTCGACGGCGAACTCCATGGGCAACTCTTGGAAAACATCCTTACAGAAGCCGTTAACGATCATGCTGACCGCATCCTCTTCCGAGATACCGCGGCTCTGGCAGTAGAACAGCTGGTCTTCACCTATTTTCGAGGTCGTTGCTTCGTGCTCGATTGTCGCCGTGCTGTTGCCAATTTCCTGATAGGGGAAGGTATGCGCACCGCACTTATCGCCGATCAGCAGGGAGTCGCACTGGGTAAAGTTACGCGCCCCTTTGGCCCGCGGGCCGATTTTCACCAGGCCGCGATAGGACTGGTCACTCCTGCCCGCTGAGATACCTTTGGCGACGATATACGAACGCGTGCCTTCGCCAATGTGGATCATCTTGGTGCCGGTGTCGGCCTGCTGGCGTCCGTTAGTAACGGCAACGGAGTAGAACTCGCCGATGCTATCTTTGCCGCGCAGTACGCAGGACGGGTACTTCCAGGTAATCGCCGAGCCGGTTTCTACCTGGGTCCAGCTAATGCGTGAACGATCACCGCGGCAGTCGCCACGTTTGGTCACGAAGTTATAGATACCGCCGACACCATTTTCATCACCGGGGTACCAGTTCTGCACGGTGGAGTATTTGATATAGGCATCATCTAGAGCGACAAGCTCCACTACCGCGGCGTGGAGTTGGTTTTCGTCACGCATTGGCGCGGTGCAGCCTTCCAGGTAAGAAACCTGGGCGCGGCTTTCGCAAATAATCAGCGTGCGCTCAAACTGGCCGGTATTGGCCGCGTTAATGCGGAAGTAGGTAGACAGCTCCATCGGGCAAGTCACACCTTCCGGCACAAACACGAAAGAGCCGTCGGTGAAGACCGCTGAGTTGAGCGCAGCGAAGTAGTTGTCCGCCACCGGCACCACGGTGCCCAGATACTGTTTGATCAGTTCCGGATAGTCGCGAATAGCTTCAGAGATAGAGCAGAAGATAACCCCTGCTTCGCCAAGCTGCTTCTTGAAAGTGGTCGCCACCGACACTGAGTCGAACACTGCGTCTACCGCTACGCCTGCCAGTGCGGCGCGCTCGTGGAGCGGAATGCCCAGTTTCTCGTAGGTCTCCAGCAGTTTGGGATCGACTTCATCCAGGCTTTGGGGGCGGTCTTCCGGGCGCTTGGGCGCACTAAAATAGGAGATCGACTGATAATCGATCGGCGGATAATCTAGATGCGCCCAGGATGGCGCTTCCATTTTCAGCCACTGGCGATAGGCATCCAGACGCCACTCCAGCATCCACTCGGGCTCGCCCTTCTTGTTGGAAATGAAGGCGATGGTGTTTTCATCCAGGCCAGGTGGCAGGGTGTCGCTCTCAATATCGGTTACGAAGCCGTCTTTGTATTCGCGACGAACCAACTGTTCCATTTCTTCAGTTGCCATGGTGATACCCTCCGGGCAGTTGGGTGGCGAGGTTATCGCCTTTAATAATAAATGAGGCCTGTTGTACTTACGCTGCGGTTAGGCAGTCGCCGCCGACAGGCTGATCGTTTGAATAGGCAGTTGCACCGGCAACTTAATCGGCGCTGTATCGGCTAAATGCGCCAGCGTCACGCTTTCAAGCAGGGTGCGCATTGCCAGTGAGACCCGTTGCCAGTTATCAGCCACACCGCAAGTGGCGACAAGTTCACAATCGCCCTCCGCTTGGCTACATTCGGTCATGGCAACAGGCCCTTCAATTGCCGCAATAATATCGGCAGCCGTAATTTGCGATGCAGGCCTTGCCAAGCGATAACCGCCTTGGGCACCGCGCTGGGAAACTAATAACCCGGCACGCGCCAACATTTTAAGCGTTTTACTCACAGTGGGGTGCGGCAACTGCACAGCCTCAGCCAAGTCGGCCGCTGCATGCGATGCCTGGGAATGGCGGGCAATTTGCGCTATCACCACAGCGGCATAGTCTGTCAGCCGAGAAAGCTTGAGCATGTCGACTCCCCTTTTATGTGCTTGATGCGCAGGCAACCAAATGGTTGGCTGCGTCAATTGAGTACCATTTTAGTCCTGTATAAATTTGATGTGAAGCCCTTGAGCAAAATGGTTATCAATTTGCGCAAAATAACGACACGATCGGCTCCGATAGCATCAAAAACAACAATCATTATCATTTAAAAAGCTATCGCTATCCACGCTACAAACGCTTTCAATGTTAACTTTGCACCTATAAACGGGTTCTGGTAGCTTCTGGGCAGCTTGATGCCGTCACTGCGGATGGTTAGAGCTGTTTGGCTATTCGAGGTAATAATATGGATTCAGCAGTAAGCAACGTGGTAAACGCAACCCTCGCTATGCGGCAGGTACAAACCGTTCAAGAGGCTCAGATCAACGTTTTTAAAGAGTCGTTAGACATGAAGGCAGCGCACATCACTGCATTAATGGATAGCGTTGCGCAGGTGCCGCAGCTGGCCACAAGCGGTAGCGTTGGTACACAGATCAATACGACTGCATAAAAATCTGATGGCCGCTAAACCAATAGCCCCCTGATATCATCAGAGGGCTATTTTTTTGCCGTACATTCTAACATTAGGCTTTTTTGACAAATTCAGACTTCAGTTTCATCGGGCCGATGCCGTCAATTTTACAGTCGATATCGTGATCACCGTCCACCAACCGAATACTTTTCACTTTGGTGCCCACTTTCACCACCAGTGAACTGCCTTTAACCTTCAAATCTTTAATCACCGTGACGCTATCGCCGTCGGCCAGCATATTGCCATTAGCATCACGCACACCTGATGTGTCATCAATGCTCTCATCTGCTACCTTTGACCACTCATGGCCGCACTCTGGGCACACATACTGAAGTCCGTCGTCGTAGCTAAACTCAGAGCCACAGGCAGGACAGTTAGGCAGATCACTCATCAGATGGCTCCATCACTTGGCTTAGATAAAGGGCTAAGAAAGCGATGGAGCCTACACGGGTTACGTAAAATGTCCAGCAGCGGCGTATTAACCGCGCTGGTAAGTACCTACCAAGCGATTCATACCCAGCAGATGGGGCTCTACCTCTTTGAGAAGTTCAGCCAGCGTAAGCCCTTCAGGTAGTGCGGTTTGATGATCCAGCGCCAGCACCCAGAAGTAGTAAAGATGTTTACCATGCCCCTCTGGGGGCATCGGGCCACAATAGCCAGCATCCCCTTTATCATTAGCGCCAACGGTGCCCACAGCGGTGTTTTCGGTGACTTCATTAACATCGCCAGGCAAATTGTAAAGTACCCAATGCACAAAGCCGTAGCTGCCTTCCTTGACCAACGGAGCGTCTGGGTCATGGCAGATCACTGCAAAGCCCTTTGTTCCCTCAGGAGCACCCTGCCAAGCTAACGCGGGTGAAATATCACCACCTTCGCCGCTGTGCTTGGATGGGATTGCTTGATGATTCGCAAACGTAGCGCTGGTGACCTGCATTGATGAAGGTGCAAATGCCATGCTTTTCTCCTAAGTAATTGAAGGTGGTGAATAAGCTTTAAAGATTGAGCTGTGACGCATGCTGTTGCCACCACTGCTGGGCTGTTACAACATTTTCAGCATTATGTGCAGGGTCAAGCACGACTCCCAGCTGAACGTAATCGCCACTCGTTCTGACCATTAGCTGAGGATCTTGAGTGGCTAACTGCAGCGCATAGAGCACCAACATTTGTTCATACTCATCGCTGGTGTTCAACCGAGCAAACAGCAATGGCACAGCTGGAAGCCCTATCTCGCCCAATTTTTCAGCCGCAATGTACCATGGGCGAGGGTTATCACGATCACCGTAGCTGGAGACAAAACGCCGATCAGACAGGCGGCTGACATAGTACGAGGCCTCCTCTTCCGGGCTAATAAACAACGGCGGCACCCAATCGGTTGCAATGCCCGTAACAGGGTATGAACTGGTGGTAGCCCGATTCGGCGCAGGCTGGGCAACGGCGGTCGGCGCTTCACTCTCCGCTTGAGCAGGTGATGGCGCAGGGCGCTGCCCACCGGCACAGCCCGCTAACAATAAACTCCCCGCTACACCTATACATACCGCCCATACGTTTACCGTACTTCGCTGCATGGCTACTTTTCCTATGCTAAACATCAAGTGGGCCACCGCCCCTGTTTCTGTAGACGGCGTTTAACCCAAATATCATACAACTTACGCAACGCTGTTTTAATTCCTGGTAGGCCAATGACCCAGGCCACAGGCATCAGTAATGGAATACGCGCCATTAACAAGCGGTAAGCATCAATACCTTCTATAAGCTGACCCTGGGCAGTTTCGATATGCAGGGAGCGCAACGCCATTGTTGGATCCACGCCTTTTTCCCGCAGAGCCTGCTGGTGCTCACTAACATCAAGCCAAGCGATATCACCAGCATGGCGCCCCGACCAGCGTTCATAGCGGCGGCGCTCTTTACGGCAAAGCGGACACTGCGCATCGTAAAACACATTGATTGAAGCCTTGCTGGGCATATAGGCTCTCTTTAATAACCACAAATGCTTAGTGTGGCATTTTCGCTATTTAGCGCAAACCTTTAGGTCGACGTCTTCTAATGGGGCTAGCCTATGAAGCAGCTGTTAATTATTGCCCATGCACCTTCAGAAAATACCCGCCTTCTTCGTGATACAGCCTATCGGGCTGCCTGTCACCCTGATCTTGAGCAGCTAAGCTGCGTTGTTAAAGCGCCGTTAGATGCAGGCCCGGAGGATGTGCTGGCCTGCGGAGCCATTCTACTCGGCACTACGGAGAACTTAGGTTACATGAGCGGCGCCCTGAAAGATTTTTTTGACCGTTCATACTATTCCGTTCTAGAACATAAATACGGACTGCCCTGTGCGCTCTATATCCGCGCAGGGCATGACGGCACGGGCACACAACGGGCAGTGGAAAGCATCGTTAGCGGATTAAGATGGCGCTGGGTACAACCACCACTCATTTTACGCGGCAGCTGGCAGCAATCGTTTGCCGATCAGGTGGAAGAACTTAGCATGACCTTAGCGTTTAGTGTTGATAGCGGCATTGTATAACCTCGCTTAGCCTGCCTTACTGTAGGTAAGCATTTCGTGCCAATAGCGCGATTAAGAGTCATCAACGCACGTATATTAGGTAGCCCCTATGCACAATGTTATTGCCTTCTATGATGATCGCGTTCTCGCTCACGAACCCAATATCGAGGCCGATTTTTTACCTGAGCGAATTGATAAGCGCATTCGACACCTACTTGCAGGCCTGCCAGGCCCCTGGAAATACCCGGAGCATCCAGGGCGGCTAACCGCTATCCAACAGCTACTTGAGAGAGCGCCCATTGAGGGCCTAAAGATCGAAGGGGGCAAAGCAGCGACGCATGAGCAGTTAGCGCGGGTGCATACCACTTCTTATCTAAGTGATATTTTCAGCCTGCGCGGCAAAAATGCCTGGCTGGACGTAGATACCACGGCAGTTTCACCCGGCAGCATTGATGCCGCTGAAGTGGCAGCAGGTACCGCCATTGCGGCGGTAGAGGCCGTCATGGAAAAACGCACGAAAAGCGCCTTTGCTCTCGTTCGCCCACCAGGGCACCACGCAGAACCCGTTCGTGCCCGTGGCTTTTGCCTATTTAATAACGTTGCCGTAGCGGCGGCTCATGCCCGCAGCGCACTTGGCTGCGAGCGGGTACTGATCGTTGATTGGGATGCCCACCACGGCAACGGTACTCAGGATATTTTCTGGGCAGAACCCGACGTGATGTTTTTTGATATTCACCGCGCAGCCCCCTTCTACCCTGGCTCTGGCCACCTGGAAGAAGTGGGCGCCGGTTTGGGCGAAGGTACTACCATCAACGTACCGCTTCCCGCAGGGGCCGGCGATGAGGCGTACCTTAAGGCATTTCGTGACATTCTCGCGCCCGCAGCCGCCTGGTTTAAACCCGATATCATTTTAGTCTCAGCGGGGTTTGACCCTCACTGGCACGATTTAGCACTCAATGTTTCCTACGCAGGGTTTGGCGCGCTGACCGGCTTTATGCAACAGCTGGCCGAACAGCACTGCGACGGCCGTTTGGTATTTGTATTGGAGGGTGGCTACAACCTTGAGTCACTGGCCAATGGCACCAGAGCAGTGCTAGCAGTACTGGCGGGCAACACCGTGCCGGTGCCTGATACCTGCGGCATTGCCGAAGTCCAGGCCGCAGCGGATTTCCACCGCACGGCTTTTCAAACAGAATAGTTTCGTTGCCAATAAAAACGGCGCCTCGCGCGCGAGGTGCCGTTTTCTAGTGCTGATTTGAAGCATTAAGAGCGAAGTGGTTACTTCAAGCGTTCAAACACCGTCGCAACGCCCTGTCCCATACCAATACACATGGTCGCCAAACCCAAGGTGGTATCGCGCTGCTGCATAACGTTCAGCAGCGTGGTGCAGATACGTGAACCTGAACACCCCAGCGGGTGGCCCAGGGCAATCGCGCCGCCGTTCAGGTTAACCTTCTCATCCATTGCATCCAGGAAGCCGAGATCTTTCAGTACCGGGATACCCTGAGCAGCGAAAGCTTCATTCAGCTCAACGGTTTGAATATCAGCAGCGGATAAGCCAGCGGCTTTGAGGGCCTTTTTAGACGCAGGCACTGGGCCATAGCCCATGATTGATGCATCACAACCGGCCACACCGGTCGAAAGCACTCGCGCGATGGGCTCTAAGCCCAGTGCTTGAGCGCGCTCGTAGCTCATTACGGCCATTGCCGAAGCACCCACAGAAAGCGCCGAGGACGTACCCGCGGTCACGGTACCGTTGCGCGGATCAAATACTGGCTTAAGGCTCGCCATAGACTCCAGGGTAGAGTCTGGGCGAATCACCTCATCGCGCTGAACCATCACCCTGAAGCCGCGCTGATCGTGGCCTTCAACGCCGATAATTTCATTATCGAAGTAGCCCTTCTCCATCGCTGCCTGAGCACGCTGGTGGGAGCGCACGCCGAATTTATCCTGCTCTTCTCGGGAAACACCGTGCATTTTACCCAGCAGCTCAGCGGTCAGGCCCATCATCATCGCCGCTTTCGCCGCGTATTTACTGGCCGCCGGGTTAACATCAACACCGTGTGCCATGGGGACGTGCTCCATGTGCTCCACGCCGCCGATGATAAAGAAATCACCCATGCCTGCTTTAATGTTGGCGGCAGCGATATGCAGCGCGGTCATCGAAGAACCACACAAACGGTTTACTGTCTGCGCAGGCACCGAGCGGGGGATGCCGGTCATAATCGCCGCGTTGCGAGCAATATTCATCGATTGCTCAAGGGTCTGGTTAACGCAGCCCCAGATCACATCATCGACTTCTGAAGGATCTAGGTTTGGGTTACGAGTAAATAGCGCCTGCATAGCCGCTGCAGACAGATTCTCGGCACGTACGTTACGAAAAGCACCATTCTTGGCTTTCGCCATGGCGGTACGGACACCGTCAACCACCACAATATCTCTCGGATTCAAACTCATCTTTTATCTCCTATGGGTGGTGGTTAAGCTTGGTTGGCCGGCTTATCGTTGGAATAGAACAATTCGCCGTTTTGAGCCATCTGGCGCAGCTTGTCGGTGGGTGCGTATAGCGGCCCCAGCTCGTCAGCCAAGCCTTCTGCCAGCTTAACGAACTCCGCCACACCCATTGCGTCAATGTAGCGCAGAGCGCCACCACGGAACGGCGGGAAGCCGATGCCATAGATCAGCGCCATATCGGCTTCCGCAGGCGTGGCCACAATGCCATCTTCCAAGCAACGCACGGTTTCCAGACAGAGCGGTACCATCATGCGCGCGATGATGTCCTCGTCGGAAAACTCTTTATGCTCTTTCACCACCTCTTTAACTAAGGCGTAAGCGGCCTCATCGGTGACTTTCTTAGGCTTGCCTTTCTTGTCCTCTTCGTAGGCGTAGAAGCCCTTATCGTTCTTCTGGCCCAAACGCTCATTGTCGTACATGACCTGAATGGCGGTTTTGCCCTCGCGCGCCATACGATCAGGGAAGCCTTCCGCCATTACTTCGTTTGCATGAACAGCGGTATCTAAACCCACCACATCTAACAGGTAAGCAGGGCCCATGGGCCAGCCGAACTTCTCCATCACTTTATCAACGCGCTGGAAGTCAGCGCCCTGCTCGACTAAGAAGCTAAAGCCGCCAAAGTAAGGGAACAGCACGCGGTTGACCAGGAAGCCTGGGCAGTCATTGACCACAATCGGCGTTTTACCCATTGCCCGCGCGTAAGCCACGGTAGCGCCCACGGCAGCATCTGACGTTTTTTCGCCACGAATGACCTCAACCAGCGGCATACGGTGCACAGGGTTAAAGAAGTGCATGCCACAGAAGTTTTCAGGCCGCTTTAAATTTTGCGCCAAACGGTTGATCGAAATGGTTGAGGTGTTAGAGGTGAGAGTGGTGTTTTCGCCCACCATGCCTTCCACTTCAGTGAGCACGGCATCTTTGACTTTGGGATTCTCAACGACGGCTTCAACGACAAGATCGACGTTACCAAAATCACCGTAAGAGAGTGTCGGGCGAATATTGGTCAGCTTCTCTGCCATCTGCTCGGTGGTCAGTTTTTTGCGCTCTACCTGCTTGGCGAATAGCTTGCGGGCCTCTTTCAAGCCCAGCTCAATGGCATCGTCCTTGATATCTTTCATCAGAATTGGCGTGCCTTTAGAGGCACTCTGATAAGCGATGCCACCGCCCATGATGCCGGCACCCAGCACAGCAGTCTGCTTCACCGGCTGGGCCTGCTTCTCGTAATTACTTGCTTTCTTTTTAACCACTTGGTCGTTGAGGAATAGACCGACCAGATTAAACGCTACGCTGCTCAGCGCCAGCTTTGCGAAGGCTTTGGCTTCAATCGCCTGGGCGCGACCGCGCTCTTCCCCAGCGCCTTTCTGAATCACTTTGATCGATTCAACTGGCGCCGGATAATGGGGGCCCGCTTTACCAGCGACATACCCTTTCGCCGTTTCAAACGCCATCATCTGCTCAATCGGATTGAGCTTCAGCGGGCTGGTCTTCTCAGCACGACGGGCTTTGTAATCCAGTTCACCGGCATTGGCGCGGTCAAGAATATCCAGCGCGGCGTCTTCCAACTGCTCAGCGGTAACCACTGCATCGACGGCACCCATTTTTAGCGCTGCATCGGCACGGTTTTCGGTTCCACCGGCAATCCACTCGATGGCATTATCGGCACCGATAATGCGCGGTAGACGCACACAACCACCCCAACCAGGAAGAATACCCAGTTTGGTTTCTGGCAGGCCGATCTTGGCTTTCTCGCCCATCACACGGAAATCGGTGGTCAGCAATACTTCACAGCCGCCGCCAAGGGCCAACCCGTTAATCGCCGTAACGGTGGGGAAAGGCAGGTCTTCGATGGCGTTGAAAATATCGTGTACCTTGAGGTTCATCTCAACAAGGTACTCTTCGCCTTTATCAAAGAGCGTGTGAAACTCGGTGATATCGGCACCGACGATAAACACTTCTTTACCACTGGCAATCAGCAAACCTTTCAAACTGTTTTCAGCTTGGATTGCTTTGACTGCCTCGCCCAGCTCTGTCACCACAGCGCTGGAGAGCTTATTGACGGACTCACCTTTCAGATCGAAAGTGAGCATTGCGATGTCATTGCCACTCGGGGTGTCACGACGTGTCACCGTGATGGCGTTGCCTTGATAGATCATCCGCGCTCTCTCCACATTTTCGGGCTGGCTCTGAAAAGAGACCCCGCCACGTTTCTCATACGGCTTCCACACGACTTTCATACGGTCGTTTGATTGCCTTAGCTTGGTTGAGTTGCTTGATAACGTCAAGCCCAGACTTTTGGCTAATTTAGCCATCTAGTACGACCAGCACTCCCCTGACACCGTTCATACTGCTAGGATCACGCTTCTTTTAATTTTTGTAGGTTACCTTGTTATGGGCACACTGCTCACGCCATCGCGCATCGCCACCGTTCAGCGGCGAATTGAAAGCATTGTCGAGCGATTAAAACCATGGAGCTGGCTGTGGCCACCCATGGCGTTCGCTGCCGGTTTAGGCAGTTTCTTTTTGGTCGATCGCCAGCAGTGGCTAGGGGCCGCATTGGCATTAGGCTTACTGTTCGCCTGGACGCTACTACTCTCCGAAGGCTTAATCAGTCGCTGGCTCTCTCGTCGAGGTCATCCTACACCTCCTCGTGGCGTCACCACCTTTATTGCGCAAATGATTCACCAGGAAACGCTTTTCTTCACACTGCCGTTTATTTTAGTCACTACTGTGTGGAATAGCGGGCAAACGCTATTTGCGCTTCTAGTGGGCGGTATGGCGCTGCTGTCGATTATTGATCCGCTTTACTTCAAAGTCGCAGAACGCTGGCGAAGCATTTACTTCGTCTTTCATGCTCAATGCGTTTTCCTAGTACTGCTGGTCACGCTCCCCATCATGGTGCATCTCACTACCGGCCAAAGTCTTCTGTTGGCACTGGTCATCACTATTTTGGTTGCACTACCCAGTTTTTGGCACTTACTCAAGCAGCGTTCGCTGAAGCGCTGGTGCGCCTTTTTGGGTTAACGCTGTTACTCGCCTACGGTGCTTGGTTGGGGCGGATCTGGGTTCCCCCTGCCAGCCTATGGATGACCAGTAGTGCGCTCTCTCCGGCTTTTGATGTTGAACAGCGCTTGCCACAGGGATCAATGGCGCTAACCCCGCAAGCCATTCGCGACAATGGCCTTTATGTATACACCGCCATCCGCGCACCGCGAGGGTTAAGTGAAACCATTACCCATGCTTGGCATCATAATGGTGAGCCAATGGACGTCGTTGAGCTCAATATTAATGGCGGACGAGAACAGGGTTATCGTGCCTGGAGTCACAAACAGAACTTTCCGGAAGACTCTACGGGTAATTGGCGCATTGATATTATGACGGGCAGCGGCCAGCGCCTTGGCTTGATACGATTTGAGGTGTCCGACGATAGTCAGGTAGCTTCGTTAGCGGATGGTGAAATACGCGCTAGCGGCCTAAGCGGATTGAACTTGCGGAGATTTGTACCTGGCCGCCCTAACGATGATGAAGCCCGGCCTGAAGACTGAATTGTTAATCGCCTTGCATTCAGCGGCGCAGCTAATGACAATTCGCATACTCACTCTTATTGGTAGCTAGCTGCTTATGGCTTCAACGATTGGTTTTCGCATCGCACGCTTGCCGCATCTATGGCGCTCCACCCTAGATCGACGCCTTGCGCCGCTAGGCTTAACGCAAACGCGCTGGGTCACTCTTTACCACTTATGGCGTTTAGGTGAGGGGCACCCCCAGTGCGATCTTGCCCGCGCGATTGGGGTAGAAGCTCCTTCCCTCGTTCGCACCCTTGGCCAGCTTGAAGAGCAAGGCTTGGTTGAGCGACGGGCGTGTGATAATGATCGCCGCAGCAAACGGATTTATCTGACGCCTGCCGCCATGCCGCTACTAGAACAAATCGACACGGTTGCACAGCAGGCGCGCAAGGAGATGTTTGCTGGATTAAGCGAGGAGAACCTCGAACAACTTAACGATTGGTTGGCGATCATTGAATCAAATGGCTTGGCGATACAAGCTCGCGATCAAGACGGTCCCGCTTCGTGATCACCTATTGAGGATGGCGCTGCTTGGTCAATACCCTTGAGCGGTTGACTGGTGGGCCTATCAGCATGCCCCTTGAGCGCATCAAGCAACTGTTGAAATTCAGGTAAATAAGTCGCGAACCGCTCTGCGGTTTGCGACTCCCACCACCACAGTGTTAGTGCATGGGGGGTCGACTGGAGTACCAATGCGTCCTGGGGCAAGCGCTCAAGCAGCGCTTTTAAAGGTATCTCGGCACTCTCTGGGAGCGGACGCAAAGGAGCTATACGCCAACGCCAACCGGCGTAATAGGGCGCTAACGCGTCGCTGGCATTACTGTCTCTTACCAACAGAAAATCCGGGCCAGGGCCCTCTTGGGAATAGTGCCAGCGATAGGCGGGCATGGTGCCTCTAAAATGATGCAGCGGCGGCTTTTCTAATTTGATAGTGACGCCCTGCTTTGAGATCTGCGAGCGTAAACCCTGTTGGCGTTTTTGACGTGGACTAGGCTTTAACCACATCACGGGCGCGATCACTAACATCAGAATAAAGACTATAATTAACCAATCCATCTCTACATTTTCCTCCACATAAGCCACACTGAATACACTATCTCAGGCACCATGACTCAGGTCGCTTTTTTTGACTCAAGTCATTGTTAAAACGCTAGCCATTGTTAAAAGAAGGCACGCCATCTAAAGTAAAGGTCATTGAACAAAGAGCCCCTTTGTTACACACCGCCAAGGAGATACGCCATGAGCTATCACCACATTTTAGTTGCCGTCGACTTAACCAAAGATTCCCACAAGATATTGGAACGCGCTGTCGTGATTGCGGAGCGCAACAACGGTGCCAAAATCTCCATCATGCATACCCTGGAGCCGCTGGGGTTTGCCTACGGCGGCGATATTCCCATGGACCTCACCAGCATTCAGGACCAGCTGGATGACCACGCCAAAAAACGTCTGGCAGAAATTGCCGCTCCGCACATCCCTGAAACCGATCAATACGTGGTTGTGGGCATGCCCGACACTGAAATTCACCGTTTTGCTGAAGAGCATGATGTGGACTTGATCGTGGTGGGCTCCCACGGCCGTCACGGCTTTGCTTTGCTGCTTGGCTCAACGTCTACCGGCGTACTGCACGGTGCACAGTGCGATGTTCTTGCCGTCCGCGTGGGCAAGAAAGGCGAAAAAAGCGACGAATAAAAGCCAGTTTATTACCGACAAAAAAGGCGCCCATATGAACTGACCCCATAAACTTGGACTTAGAAAAACTTA
>AXCI01002351.1_pt1 | contig 38251 bp, 31 predicted proteins | sample 182571 | NCBI WGS metagenome assembly AXCI01 (sample SAMN02359225, study PRJNA218796) | groundwater metagenome | isolation source: Mt. Simon Sandstone pore water sample D5872 at 1.8km depth, Illinois-Basin... | place: USA: Decatur, Illinois | collected 2009-05 | reverse complement strand
TGAAGGCGAAATCGAAATCGCCAAGCGGATTGAAGAGGGTACCCGTGAAGTGATGTCGTCACTGGCTTATTTGCCGGGTGCCGTCGCGTCCATTCTAGACGCCTACGACGCTACCCAGGATGAAGAAGCGCCGGGACGTCTTTCGGATCTATTTTCTGGTTTCATCGACCCGGATGAAGGTATTCCCGGTGTCGCCGAAGCTGAGGTCCCTGAACCGGAGCCAGAGCCCGAGGTTGGCGATGACGTTGAAGGCGAAGGCGACGATGAGGACGATGATTCCACGGCCAGCGAAGGCGGTCCGGATCCTGAAGAAGCGCGTGCGCGCTTTGAACAGATTCGCGAGCAGAACGCCCTAGTGGAAGCGGCGTTTGCCAAGTACGGTCGCGGCAGTGCTGAGTTAAAGGCTGAGCAAACGCGCCTAGCCGTGCTTTTCTCACCTATCAAACTGGTACCTAAGCACTTCGAGCGCCTCGTCGGCCAAGTGCGTATCAGCGTTGAGCAGTTGCGTGCCCAAGAAAAAGCGGTCATGCAGCTGTGTGTGAAAAAAGCCAAGGTACCGCGCAAAACCTTTATCAAGTCGTTTCCTGGCAACGAGTCGCGTAAAACCTGGCTGGATGATTTCCAGGCAGCGCAGAGCAAATACGCTGACCGCCTTGAGCCGTTACGCGCTGATATTGCCCGCGCCCAGCGTAAGATCGCCTTTGAAGAAGATATGGTGCAACTCTCGGTTGCCGATCTTAAAGAGGTGAATCGCAAGCTCTCGATTGGTGAAGCGAAAGCTCGTCGAGCCAAGAAAGAGATGGTTGAGGCCAACCTGCGTTTGGTTATCTCGATTGCCAAGAAGTACACCAACCGTGGTCTGCAGTTCTTGGATTTGATCCAGGAAGGCAACATTGGTCTGATGAAAGCGGTCGATAAGTTTGAATATCGCCGTGGCTATAAGTTCTCGACTTATGCCACATGGTGGATTCGTCAGGCGATTACCCGTTCGATTGCTGACCAGGCGCGCACCATTCGTATTCCGGTGCATATGATTGAGACGATCAACAAGCTCAATCGCGTATCACGCCAGATGCTGCAGGAAATGGGCCGGGAGCCAACGCCTGAAGAACTCGGCGAGCGCTTGGAAATGCCAGAAGATAAAGTACGCAAGGTGCTTAAAATCGCCAAAGAGCCGATCTCCATGGAGACACCGATTGGTGACGATGATGATTCACATCTGGGTGATTTCATCGAAGATGGCACCATGCTACTGCCGATTGATATGGCGACCGGTGAAGGTCTTATCGAAGCCACACGCAACGTGTTAGGCGGCTTGACCGCCCGCGAAGCGAAAGTGCTGCGCATGCGCTTCGGTATTGATATGAATACCGACCATACGCTGGAAGAAGTAGGCAAGCAGTTTGATGTAACGCGCGAGCGAATCCGTCAGATTGAAGCCAAAGCGCTACGTAAGCTGCGCCACCCCAGCCGCTCGGAGCCGCTGCGTTCGTTCCTTGACGAGTGAATGCCGTCAGTAGTGAATAGCGATAAGTGGTAAATAGAAAGTAGAAAGCCCGCCGTTCTCTGAACGGCGGGCTTTTTGTTGAAGCCAATTTGTTGAAGGTGATTGTGAAGGTAACTGTTGGCGTAGGTCGCTAGAGGCGTTCGTTGCCTGGCTTAAGTGACTATTTGCCGAGCCCGATAAATGCGGCGGGCCAGTAACAATAGTTCCAGAGTAGCGATTAAAATTAGACTGTAACCGAGCAATTCGACGACTTCTTCAGCGACACTCTTAAAAGTTCCTATGTAGCTGTCTTCAAGGATTAACTGCCAAAATTCCTGCCGCCCATAGAGACGTGAAAATATGTAAGTGGTTAGTACGCCGGCATTGAAAAGGCCAAAGGCAAAGGTATTGCTGTAGTAGGCGAACTCTTCAAGGAAATGTTGGCGCTGTTTAATTACCCAAAAAAGCGTGGGGAGAATAATTAGCGCAACCAATACTTTCCATGTGTCATCAGCGACATAATTATCTAAAAAGTGATCCTGTTCACGCACCAGCGAGGCGGCCACAAACGCCAGCAAAAGCAGGGTAATGGTAGGCCAGACTTTCAGCACTTGGCGGATATAGATGAGCATGGCGCAGCAGGTGGCCAGCACCAGCGTTTGAGTAAATTCAGTAAATCCCAGCTCAGAAAACCGAACTGTAGGTAAATAGAGCGCTTCTAAATAAGCACCTTGGGTAATCGCGCCGATAAACAGCACGTATAGCACCGCACGTACTAAGATGGTTTTAAATTCTATGGGCCAGGAAGGGGGAAGAGGCATACCGACATCCTTTGTAAGTAAGCAGCGTTACTATTCGTATATAGAAACATGCATAGGTGAATGTTCATTATATCGTCACACTTGTGTGTTGGCACGCCGATATTGCGGTAAATCACTCGACGTTTGGACGTCACCCCTGCAAAGTATCTAATAGACAGGCAATAACTACGTTTCGAGGCTTAATTGGCATGGCTATTAGTGTGTTTGATCTTTTTCGTATTGGCATCGGACCTTCCAGTTCCCACACGGTGGGCCCAATGCGCGCCGCCCGGGACTTTGCCCTTGCGCTTGGCGATAGCCGCCTCAGCCGGGTGGTAGTTCGGCTGCATGGTTCGCTGGCTGCCACTGGCGTGGGGCATGGGACGGATCAGGCGGTGATCATGGGGTTGATGGGCGAAGCGCCAGAAAGTATCGACCCAGACACGATTGCAGCGCGGTTAAAACAACTGGAGGAGGGTGATCCGCTGTTATTGGCTAATGGTCAGCAGATCGCCTTTGACGCTTCAAACGACGTACAGTGGGATGAGACCTGCCTGCCGTTTCACCCTAATGCCATGGTGCTGAGCGCCTATTGTGATGACGCGCTGGTAGCGACCAATACGTTTTACTCCCTTGGCGGCGGCTTCTATGTCGACCAAGCCAAGGCGGATCTTGGGGAAGTAGGCGAAGACAGCACTCAGTTGACGTACCCTTTCAATACCGCTGCCGAGCTGCTTGCCCTGTGTAAGCAGCATCAGTTGCGCATCAGCCAACTGATGCTTGAAAACGAGAAGGCTTGGCGGAGCGAAGCGGTCATTCGAGAGGAGCTGCTGACCATTTGGCACGCGATGAGCGACAGCATTGAAAATGGCTTGCGCGCGACTGGCCATTTACCCGGCGGTTTAAATGTACGTCGGCGGGCGCAGCTGCTTCATCAACAGCTGCTAAATCCACCGGCTAATCAGCGCTTGATCGTGTCGAGCTTTACCGTGATGGATTGGGTCAATGTGTTTGCGCTGGCAGTGAATGAAGAGAACGCCGCGGGGCGGCGTATGGTGACTGCGCCGACCAACGGCGCAGCGGGCATCGTCCCCGCCGTATTGGCGTACTACTTGAAGTTTGAACCCGACGCGAGCGAAGCCGATGTGGTCGATTTTCTGCTGACCGCTGGAGCAGTGGGCATTTTGTGTAAGAAGAACGCTTCAATTTCCGGGGCAGAGGTGGGCTGCCAGGGTGAAGTCGGCTCCGCTTGTGCCATGGCGGCCGCCGGGCTTGCCGAAGTGCTTGGCGGCACGCCGGGGCAGGTGGAAAACGCGGCTGAGATCGGCTTGGAGCATAATCTTGGCTTGACCTGCGACCCGGTTGGCGGGCTTGTTCAAGTGCCTTGTATTGAGCGCAATGCGATTGCCTCCGTCAAAGCCATTAATGCCGCGCGTATGGCGATGCACGGCGATGGTGAACACTTTATATCGCTGGATAAAGTGATTCGCACCATGCGCGATACTGGTCGCGATATGCAGGACAAATACAAAGAGACGTCCAAGGGCGGGCTCGCCGTCAATGCCATCGAGTGCTAGTCCAAAGGGTTAATAGGTAGCAGGGTGTCTATATTAGCCACCAGGTAGTCGACCAACTGGCGTATTTTGGGTGAAAGATGTCGGTGGCGAGGGTAGACCGCCCAAACGGCGGTATCGTGGTGCTGAAAAGGCTCAAGTACGGCTACCAGCTCACCGCTGGCCAAGTAGGGAGCTACATAATAATCAGGCAACTGTGCCAAGCCCAACCCTTTGCGTGTGGCGTCTAACAGCGCTGGGCCGGAGTTGCCGGTCCAGCACCCCTCGACGCGCACTTCGCGGCGTTGGCCGTTCACCTCAAATAGCCAGTTAGGTCGAGAGCCAATCAAGCAGCGGTGTTGACTAAGTTCAGCCAAGGTATGGGGTCGCGGCGCTTGGCGAAAGTAGCTTTGTGAGCCGACGATATACTCGCGGCGGTCGCATAGACGCCTGGCGATCAGGCTGGAATCCTTTAACACCCCCATGCGAATGGCAATATCGTAACCCTCCTCAATCAATTCAACCGGTCGGTTAGTGAAGTGCATGTGAACGTCCAACTGCGGATGTAAACATTGAAAATCATTCACCAGTGGCGCGATAAAGCGCTCGCCGAAGGTCGTGGCCGAGGTGAGTTTAAGCAGCCCATTGGGCTTGGCTTGCAGTTCGCTAAGTGCCTGCTCGGCATCGCGCAGCCCATCAAACAGATGACGGCAATGCTCTACATAGGTAGCCCCGGCATCGGTTAAGCGAATTTGACGGGTGGTGCGATAGAGTAATTGTACGCCCAACTGGTTTTCGAGCTGACTGACCAAGCGGCTAATATGCGAGGTCGACACCTTTAGGTGACGGGCCGCAGCAGAAAACGTGCCTAACCGCACTACTTCGACAAACGCTTCGATCCGGCTCCAGTGCTGCATGCTGACCCCTTAGTGCGATAGCGATTGTTGCTGTGTAACAATAATCTTATGAGTGTATCCCGCTTTATCTACTGCGCCTAGCTGACCTACACTGCTAGCATCGTTAGCGTATCAATGGAGTGTATAGCTTATGTCTAAATCTTTATCCCTGTGGTCGCGTGGTGCGCTGGCCGTTGCTATTAGTGCCGGTTGGGCTGCTAGCGCCCAGGCAGAGCTACCTACGCAACAGCAGGAGCAGGCTCCGGGCTGGTTTCGTATGATGGTCGGCGAGTACGAGGTGACCGCTTTATACGACGGCCACACGGCTATTGATACATCGCTGCTGAAAGGCATGGAGCAAGAAGAAATTCTCCGCCATTTGAACGCACTATTTATTGATGCGGAAAGCGGCATGCAAACGGCGGTCAATGCTTTTCTTATTCACACGGGTGAGAACTTAGTATTGGTCGATGCCGGTTCAGCTGCCTGCTTTGGCCCATCATTGGGGCAAGTGGAGGGTAATCTGCGCGCATCGGGCTACTCGCCCGAGGATGTTGACACTGTACTGATGACCCATTTGCACCCTGATCACGTGTGTGGGCTAGCCAATGACGATGGTGAAGCGGTCTACCCCAACGCTGAGCTACGTGCCAGCCAAGCCGATGCCGATTTTTGGCTGGATGAGGAGCGTGCAGCCGAGGCTCCTGAAGCCAATCAGCCCTTCTTTACCATGGCCCAAGAGGCGGTAGCGCCTTATCAAGAAGCGGATCGCTTCACCCCTTTCACTGCCGGTGATGAAGTGCTGATGGGTATCGTCGCACAAGACACTCACGGTCATACTGTTGGTCACTCAAGCTTTATGCTCAATAGCGATGATGACGCTATGCTGGTATGGGGTGACGTGGTGCACAGCTACGGCATTCAATTTGCCGACCCCACTGTGGCCATTGAGTTTGACTCTGACCCTGAACAGGCCATTCGCACGCGAGAAGAAGTCCTCGAAAGTGCGGTTGAAGATAAGCATTGGATAGCCGGTGCCCATATGCCATTCCCCGGGATTGGTCATATCGTCAAAGATGAAGAGGGCTATCGCTGGCTGCCGATTGAGTTTGGCCCAGTGACAACCGACGAGTAACGCCTCGGTTACTATTTTTGAAGTAATGAATATTTAGGAGTCAAAATGAAGTCACGCGCAGCTGTTGCACTGGAAGCGGGCAAGCCGCTTGAACTGGTTGAGATTGATGTCGAAGGCCCGAAAGCCGGGGAAGTGCTGGTAAAAATGGCCGCGACAAGCGTTTGCCATACCGATGCTTACACGCTTTCTGGTGCTGATCCAGAAGGGAACTTCCCCGCCGTCTTGGGTCACGAAGGGGCAGGCGTCGTTCAGGAAGTAGGTGAGGGCGTTACCAGTCTTAAGCCGGGCGACCATGTCATTCCGCTCTACACCGCTGAGTGCGGTAAGTGTAAATTCTGTTTGTCGGGTAAAACCAACCTGTGCGGCAGCGTGCGCGCTACCCAAGGTAAAGGAGTTATGCCTGACGGCACCTCGCGTTTCTCCTTAGACGGCAAGATGCTCCACCACTACATGGGGACCTCGACGTTCAGCGAGTACACGGTGCTGCCCGAAGTCTCCCTGGCGGTGGTGTCCAAAGAAGCCCCCATGGATAAAATTTGCCTGCTGGGCTGTGGCGTAACCACCGGCATTGGCGCGGTGCTCAATACCGCCAAAGTAGAGCCCGGCGCTACGGTGGCGGTGTTTGGTCTGGGCGCGATCGGTTTAGCCGTTATCCAAGGGGCGGTGATGGCCAAAGCGGGGCGTATCATTGCTATCGATGTCAACGAAGATAAATTCGCGCTGGCCAAGCAGTTTGGTGCCACCGATTTTGTGAACCCGAAAGCGTACTCAGACCCGATCCAGCAGGTAATCGTCGATCTGACCGATGGCGGTGTCGACTACTCCTTTGAGTGTATCGGCAACGTCAATGTGATGCGCTCTGCGCTGGAGTGCTGCCACAAAGGCTGGGGTGAGTCGATCGTGATCGGTGTCGCCGGGGCCGGTGAGGAGATCTCAACACGGCCGTTCCAGCTGGTTACTGGGCGGGTCTGGAAAGGCTCCGCGTTTGGTGGCGTAAAAGGGCGCAGCGAACTGCCAGGGTATGTTGATCGTTATATGAACGGTGAGATCAATATTGATGACTTTATTACTCACGATATGCCGTTTGAGAAGATCAACGAAGCGTTTGATTTACTGCATGCGGGTAAGAGCATTCGTACCGTGCTGCATTACTGAGTATCATTACCGAGATTGATAGCTAGCATGTTTAAAACGCGGTGGGGAGACCTGCCGCGTTTGCTGCATTTAAAGGAACCTGCCCATGAGCATGAGTGAAACTTTAGAACTGGTGTCCGCTAACCGTAGCTTCGGTGGCTGGCACAAGCGCTACCGCCACTACTCCCGTGCGCTGGACTGCGACATGGTCTTCGCCGTTTACTTGCCACCCCAGGCGGAAAACGAGCGTGTACCACTGCTTTGGTGGCTCTCTGGGCTGACTTGTAATGATGAAAATTTCATGCAGAAAGCAGGTGCTCACCGTTTGGCGGCTGAACTGGGTATTGCCATTGTCTGCCCAGACACTAGCCCACGGGGTACCAATTTACCCGGCGAGCACGAGAGCTACGATTTAGGCTCTGGGGCTGGGTTTTACGTCAATGCTACCGAGTCACCGTGGAAGCCTCATTACCGCATGTACGATTATGTGATTGAGGAGTTGCCCTCTGTGGTGCGCCAGCACTTCCCTGTTAACGGGCGTGAATCTATTAGCGGACACTCGATGGGTGGGCATGGAGCTTTAATCCTCGCGTTACGTCATCCAGGTCGCTTCAGTTCAGTATCGGCTTTTTCACCGGTGGTAAATCCGATGAATTGCCCCTGGGGCCAGCAAGCCTTTACTGCTTATCTGGGTGAAGATCAGTCGCGCTGGCGCCAATATGACGCCTGTGAACTGGTTGCCAATGGAGCATCACGTCAGCGGCTGTTTATCGACCAGGGTGAAGCGGATCAGTTTCTTGAAGAGCAGCTTCAGCCAGAGCGTTTAGAAGCCGTTTGTGAAGAGCACGATCATCCATTAACACTGCGTCGTCAGCCGGGCTACGATCACAGTTACTTCTTCATTGCCTCGTTCATTGAGGATCATCTGCGCTATCATGCAGACCACCTCATGAAGCGTTAAGGATTACTGGATGCTCAATCGCTCGCTGCGCCGTTTTATGCGTCACCTATGGCGGATTGTTTGGCGCGGCGTTTTAGCGTTTGTGCTGCTGTCAGTCGCGCTGGTACTGCTGTTCCGCGTGGTTCCGCCACCGGGCTCAATGGTGATGGTTGAGCGCAAAATACAGAGCTGGATCAACAGTGAGCCAATTCGTATACAGCGCGAGTGGCGCGGTTGGGATTCGCTCTCTGGCAACGCCAAACTCGCCGTTATTGCTGCCGAGGATCAGCGCTTCCCACATCATGGTGGGTTTGATCTCGTCGAGTTGCGTCGCGCGTTGCAGGCCAGCCAAGACGGCGGTCGGTTACGTGGTGCTAGCACCTTGAGCCAGCAAACGGCTAAAAATGTTTTCCTATGGACAGGCCGAAGCTGGACGCGGAAGGGGCTAGAAGCGTGGTTTACGCTGCTGATCGAGATACTCTGGAGCAAGCAGCGCATTTTGGAAGTCTATCTTAACGTCGCCGAATGGGATCGTGGCGTGTTTGGATTGGAGGCCGCAGCACAGCACTACTTTGGCGCCTCTTCCAGCTCGCTGACTGAGCGCCAAGCCAGTCTACTTGCGGCTATCTTGCCTAGCCCCTTGACCCGTAGTGCCGCGCGGCCCGATGCTCAGGTTGAGCGGCGCAGCCAGTGGATACGCCAGCAAATGCGCAATTTAGGCGGCGCCGACTATTTAGAGCATCTTTAGAATGTTTTTAGCTAGATATGGCTGGCTTATACACTGGGAGTGTTTTAAGAGCCCGCTGCCAGCCCTCATCTAGTCGTATTTCGCGTCGTTAATTTCTGCCAGTGCTTCCAAATTCGGGTAGGAGAAGTAGTAACCTTGCTGCATAGGAATGCCCAATGCCAGCAGGCAACGAGACTCCTCGCGGGTTTCAACGCCTTCGGCAATCAACTGTGTTCCCAATGTTTTTGCCAGCGCCACTAAGCTACGCAGTATGGCTTGACGGCGCTTATTGCTATCGCACTCCATCACCAGGTCGCGATCGATTTTTAGTGTATCTGGGCGCAGGTCAGTGAGTAGATCAAGGTTGGCATAGCCGTTACCAAAGTCATCCAGTGAGGTGGTAAAGCCCATTTCACGATAACTCTCAATAATAGTGCGCATATGCAGGCGGTCATTGACGCGCTCGGTTTCGGTAATTTCGAAATTGAGTCGCTCGGTGGGCCAACCTACGCGGTTTGCCGTTTCAAGTGTCGCTTGAATACAGGCTTCCGGTTCGTAGACTGCATTGGGTAGAAAATTAATCGAGAGCCGTTCCTGCATACCCAGTTCGCTGGCAAGCTCTATCGCTTTAATGCGGCAGGCCTGATCAAAGCGGTAGAGTAAATCATCAGTGACCTGCTCTAGAATTGAAAATGCGGATTCCCCATTGGGGCCGCGAACTAAGGCCTCGTAATAGATAATTTTCCGCTGACTAACGTCGACAATCGGTTGAAACGCCATTGTAAATGCAAAAGGCACCGGAGAATCGCACCGGTTACAGTGTCCTTTCACCCTGGCACAGTTATGTTGTGCTGACATGTTTATCCAAGCCCTTGAATAAAATTATCGTGATCTCGCCTTATTGGCGGGTTTGCGAATAACCAACACCACCCCGGTGATGGCAACGAACATCCCCACCAATCCCAATAGGGGAAGACGTTCGTCAAATAGCCACCACGCTTGAAGCGCGGTGACGGGCGGCACAAGATAAAAAAGACTCGCTACTCGCGAGGCTTCCCCCTTTTTTATCAAGGCCATAAGTAACAGAATAGCGGCAATCGAGAGAATCAACACTAGCCAGGCGAGTGTTAGAACAAACGTGCTGCTCCACTCCACCTGACGGGTCTCAAATAGCAGTGCACCGCTCCCCAGCAGCGCACCTGCTGCCAAATACTGAATAACAGCTCCAGAAAGCAGCGGCATACTGGTGCAATATCGTTTCTGATACAGCGTACCCAAAGAGATACCGAGCAACGCTGCGGTGACGCAAAGTAACGCACTAATGCCGAAGCCGTCGAAAAGGGATTCACCAATTTCCAACTTGCTGCCGAGCACCAAGCTAATGCCCATCAGTCCGAGCCCTAATCCTAACCATTGTCGCCAGGAGAGCTGTTCACCTAATAAAGGTCCGGCAAAGGCAGCGGTTAGTAGTGGTTGAATCCCAACGAGTAACGCCGCTAAACCAGCGGGCATGCCTAAATAAATACCGTAAAAAACGCCACCCAAATATGCGCCGTGGACTAGAAAGCCTGAAATGGCGATGTGTGTCCATAACCTAGGTGAGGAAGGCCAGGGAATACGCATTAAAAGTACCAGTGGTATTAACAGCATTAGCGTCAGCACGAAGCGTATAAACAAAAATGTGAACGGTTCTGCATAAGGCAGACCAAATTTGGCGCCAATGAAGCCTGTACTCCAAAGCAGAACAAAAAGAGCAGGCATGACAGCCAACCCAGCAGAAGGTAGGTCTATTGATCGTAAGTTTTTGAATAAATTAGACATTTATATTCCGAGTTGGCGTGTGTAAATTATTCCTTTGATACATATTGTTCTTTTTGTTACTAACTTTTACATAAAAAATTGAACCTGCTTAAAAACAGCGCGTCACAGTGGGCACATACATAACGCAATATTGAGGTTCTTTACTATGCAACGTATGACTGCTCTGTTCTCTGCTGCCCTGCTTGCCACTGGTTTAATGGCTGCTACTGCCAATGCCCAGCAAACGCAGGAATCAGCACAAGATCCAATGGCGACCCAACAAGCTGCACCTGCCCAGGATTTTTCTGACGATCAGCTCCAGCAGTTCGCCGATGCTTCTCAAGAAATTGCCGTGATTTCTCAAGAATATACCCAGCGTCTGCAGGAAGCGGAAGATGAATCAGCGCAACAGGAAGTACGCACTGAAGCGAATGACCGCATGATTGAAGTCGTAGAAGACAGCGGTCTAGATGTTGATACCTTCAATGCTATTGGTCAATCTATTCAGCAAGACCCAGAAATGATGCAGCGTGTTCAGGAAATGGCCAACCAATCCTAAGCCCTGCTGTTGATATCGGCTGATAAGGTATTTTATGTAGCTAGCTTATTAAATTAATTAGTCACATTTTTATCAGCTTGGCTTCGGCCATCCAAAACCCGGTGCATGCTGCACCGGGTTTTTATTGCTTGTCGTTTTTCATGATCCTTTTCGCCATGCTCGCCCTTATTGTGTGTTTCGGGGTTTACCTTCCGAAGCCTTCCCGCCACACTTTAGATTATGGGTTGATTATCCTGACTATTAACCGACAAGCCTTAAGGAGTCCGTATGGATGTCGAGCTGTTAGAAATACGCCAGCATATGGGACGCTTTCCCCCTTTTGATGGGCTGTCGGATGATCTTCTAGATGCCATTGCTGAACAGGTGGAAGTGAGTTACTTCAAAACTGGCAGCACTATTTTAGCGCTAAACGATACCCTCAATGATCTCTGTTATATCCGCAGTGGGGCGGTGGAGGTTTACCGCAGCCAGGGGGAGTTATATAACCGTTTAGGTGAAGGCGATATTTTCGGCCATTTCAGCCTACTGCGAAATCATAAAGTGCGGCTTCCAGCGAAGGCGATTGAAGATACCCTGATTTACTTTATCCCTAAAGCGGTCTTCCAAAGGCTGTGTGATGAGGATGAGCATTTTGCCGATTTTGTCGAGTTGGAGCGGCCACGGTTAGAAAGCGCCGCCGAGCAGCAAAAGAAATCCAACGACATGATGGTCACCCGGATACGCAAACTGCTAACCCGCTACCCGGTAATGGTCGAAACGACTACCAGCGTTCAGCACGCCGCGCAGCAGATGAGCGAAGCACAGGCCTCCGCGCTGCTGGTAATAAAAGAGGGTAGCGACAACCCACGCTACAGTTTTAAAGATAGCGAAGGCCAGACTTGGCAGATGTGCGGGATTTTAACCGACAGTGATTTTCGTACCCGCGTGGTGGCGGAAGGGCTATCGCCGCAAACCACGGTCGGCGAGGTGGTTTCCTCCAGGCTAATCACCGTGCAGTCGGACGCTTCTGTCTACGAAGCCATGCTGACGATGCTGCGCAGTAACGTGCATCACCTGCCCGTGCTCTATCGCCAGCGCCCGGTAGGCGTGGTGCACCTCTCCGATATTATCCGCTATGAGACCCATAGCGGCCTCTATTTGGTCAGCAATATCTTTAATCAGTCCAGCGCCCAGGGGCTGGCGCGCTTGGCACCGGATGTGCGCGCCGCCTTTGTACGCATGGTGCAAGAGGGCGCTAACTCGCAGATGGTGGGCAGTGCGCTCTCTACCATCGGTCGCAGTTTTACGCGACGGTTGCTGGAAATGGCTGAAGCAGAGCTCGGCCCTCCGCCGGTGCCTTACTGTTTTATGGTCAATGGCTCAATGGCACGCAATGAGCAGAGTATCGTGACTGACCAGGATAATGCGCTGATTCTCTCCGACGAGTTTGATCCTAAACTTCACGATGGGTATTTTTATGCCTTGGCAAAAATCGTTAGCGATGGCTTGGATGCCTGTGGCTATACCTACTGCAAAGGCGATGTGATGGCGACCAACGCTCAGTGGCGTCAGCCGCTCAGCGTTTGGAAAGACTATTTTAAGGATTGGATGGCCAACCCCACTCCTGAACGGCTACTGCACAGCTCGATTTTTTTCGACCTGGATAGCTGCTATGGCGAAGACCTCTTTGTGGAAACGCTGCAAGATTTGATTGCCGAGACAGCCCCCAAATCACCGCTTTTCTTAGCCGCCATGGCGCGCAATGCCTTAAATCGCACGCCACCGCTGGGGTTTTCCGCACCTTTGTGATGGAGCAGGATGGCAAGCACAATAACTCCATCAACCTGAAGCGCCGCGGCACGGCGCCAATGGTAGATTTGGTGCGGATTCATGCTTTGGCCTGCGGCTCCAAAGCGCAGAACTCCTTCCAGCGTTTGAATGACATCAGCAAGACCCAGCTCTTGGCGAATGGTATGAGTGACAAACTTAGCTATGCGTTTGAGTTTTTATGCATGTCGCGGCTGCGCCATCAAATGATTGATCTGCAAGAGGAGCGCCAGCCGGATAACAACATCGAGCCTGAAAACGTTGCCGACAGCGAACGCCACACCCTCAAAGACGCTTTCCAGGTGCTAAGCAACGCGCAAAAGTTTCTCAAATTCCGCTACCCCATGCCCGCTCAGCGGCAGGGGCGTTAAGATGTTTGGTATACGCCCACGTCAAAAAATTACCCTGGCCGACTGGAAGGGCTATATGGCCCAGCGGGCACAGCAGGCTAAAAATCCCAGCATCCAACAATTTTTTGGGACGCCGCTGCCTGATCCTGACACTCCGATTTCCGAGGTGCCTATGGTGGCGCTGGATATGGAGACAACCGGGCTGGATGAGCGGCGACACGCGATTGTCAGTATTGGTGTCGTACCCTTCACGTTAAGCCGCATTAAGTTGGCCGAGCGGCGCTATTGGGTGGTCAAACCGCCCAGGCCACTTGATGAGGCCTCGATTGCTTTCCATCATATTACTCATTCTGAGATCGCCCAGGCACCAGACTTAGAGGCGATCCTGGACGATCTACTGGCCCAGTTAGCGGGCTGCTTAGTGGTGGTCCACTTTCGTAATATTGAGCGCCCCTTTTTGGATGCCGCTGTCAAAGCCCGGCGTGGGGAAGGCGTGCTGTTTCCGATGATCGATACCATGTCGCTGGAGGCGCGGATGCACCGCCAAACTCTATGGGCGCGTTTTCGTCGCTGGTTGGGCCGCCCACCGGTTTCCATAAGATTGCACGCAAGCCGCGAACGCTATGGGTTACCTGCCTATCAAGGCCATCATGCCCTCGTCGATGCGCTGGCAACCGCAGAGCTATTACAAGCGCAAATTGCCACCCACTATCGGCCCGGCACACCGCTAAAAGATATATGGTGTTAAAGCTATAAAACAAAAAACGGGCAACCCAATGTGTGAGTTGCCCGTTTGCGTACTCGCTAGCTAAGCCAAAATGCGTTTCATACCGCTTTTGGCTCGCTCATTAACCCTTTTACGATGGCATAACACGCCACCAGCAAAATGATGGTGAATGGGAAGCCCGTAGAAACGGCCATAGTCTGTAGTGCCGTTAGACCGCCGCCTAATAGCAGTGCAATCGCAATAGCGCCTTCAATGATTGCCCAGAACACGCGCTGAGGCTTAGGTGCATCGACCTTGCCACCGGCGGTAATCGAATCGATAACCAGCGAGCCTGAGTCAGAGGAGGTTACGAAGAAGATAATCACCAGGATGATCGCGATGAACGAGGTGATTTGTGACAGCGGCAACTGCTCCAGCATGATGAAGAGCTGCAGGTCGACACCTGCGTCACGCACGGCTTCAATACCCTGGCTGACATATTGATCAATGGCGGTACCGCCGAAAGTGGTCATCCACAATACCGACACCACAGAAGGCACGATCAGTACAGATATAAGGAATTCACGAACGGTACGACCACGGGATACCCGGGCTATAAACATACCGACATACGGAGACCAGGAGATCCACCATGCCCAGTAGAAGGCCGTCCAGCCTTGGCTGAAGTTGGCATCTTCACGGCCGAAAGGATTCGACAGCGCAGGTAAGTGAACGAAATAGTTGAGCAAGTTCTCAAAGAAGCCGGTCGCGATGAGCATGGTGGGGCCAACCGCGATCACAAAGAACAGCAGCAGCGCCGCCATAGCAATGTTGATCTTGGATAGCAACTGCACACCCTTATCAACGCCCGCCATAATCGAGCCAATAGCGATAACCGTGATACCCATGATCAGTAGAATCATGGTGATGTCACTTTCTGGCGCGCCAAACAGATACGTCAAACCGGCAGCCGCTTGAGTAGCCCCTAGCCCTAATGAAGTTGCTAGGCCAAACAGCGTGGCAAACACGGCAAGAATATCAATTAAGTGACCCGGCCAGCCCCAAACGCGCTCACCCAAGATTGGGTAGAACACCGAACGCATTGAAAGCGGCAAACCCTTATTGAACGAGAAGAGTGCTAACGATAGTGCGACGACCGCGTAAATTGCCCAGGGGTGTAGACCCCAATGGAAAATAGTGGCTGCCATGCCCAGCGCTGCTGCACCCGCGGTATCACCTTCGGCTCCACCTAGCGGAGCCCAGCTGCCACCGTCAAGGGAGGTGCCAAAGTGGGTCAAAGGTTCATTAACGCCAAAGAACATCAGGCCAATGCCCATGCCTGCGGCAAACAGCATCGAGAACCAACCCATATAGGTAAAATCGGGCTTGGCATCGGCGCCACCAATGCGGATTTTACCTAATGGTGAGAAAATCAGGCCCACACATAAAATAACGAAAATATTGGCGGCTGAAATAAAGAACCAAGCTAGATTGCCGGTCAAGAAGCCGAAAATAGCGTCGTAAATAGGCGCAATCGTTTCTTGCAACGCTAGCGTCATTATTACAAACAGCAACACCACAATAGCTGAAATCGTAAATACCTTGCCGTGCAGGTCTAAATTTAAACCCATGGTATTTGTGGTGATATTGTCTTGGCCGATTACATAATCGGTATCAATCAGATTCGCCGGGCCATCTGGAGCAGGAATGCCCTCAGAGACCGGCTCTTCAGGGGGACGTTTGTCGTCGTGGTTATCCACTGGAGCCTCTCTACTTCGATCAAGATGTTTCGATCAAAAAATGTTGAACAGAAACCAAGATGTGGTTTTCAACCAGCATTGCATGGCGTGCATTAAGGCGCACACAATAGCAAAACGGCTGGAACTGTGTTCAACGCATTGTGAACCATCGGGCTTATAGTACTGATCAAAAACAGTACTTATAACGACAACAGAGGGCCTAAGCCCCCTGTCATCGTATTTGCACGAGTAGTTTAGCTGTCAAGCCACTGCTCAACCACGTCTTGGTTATCCTCTACCCACTGCTTAGCGTTTTCGTAGGGGTCGCTGCCGTCTTCCTGGTTCATGAGCATAACTTCACCCATTTGCTCAGGCGTCCATTCGAAAGCGTCGAGAATGGCATAGGCTTCCGGCATGTCATCTTCCAGGCCTTCACGAACTGCGGTATGGATCTGCTCCGCACCACCGTAGACATTTTCAGGATCGTCTAGGTATTTGAGGTCAAAGCGGGCGAACATCCAGTGAGGCGTCCAGCCGGTCACAACGACGTTCTCTTCGTTAGTAATGGCGCTCGACAGTGCCGCCGTCATAGTGGCACCACTACCGCTGCGCAGATCCAGCTCAAGGTCATAGGTATCCACAACCTCTTCAGTGAGGCTCATTAAGCCAGCACCGGGGTCAATACCGATAATCTCGCCATTAAAGCTGTCGGCGTTATCGTTGAGGTCAGCAATAGAATCGACGTCGGTGTACTCAGGAACAACGAGACCCAGTTTGGTGCCGTCAAGGTTAGGGCCAAGGTCTTCGATGCTATCACCCAAGCGTTCCATGTAATCAGCATGGGTGGTGGGCAGCCAGGCGGCCACAATAGCATCCGCATCGCCAGAGGAGAGCGCTTGGAACATGGCAGCGGCGGAAAGTGAGGTGAGATCAACCTCATAACCTGCTTGTTCCAACACCGCGGCAATCACGTTGGTAGAAGCGACTTCAGATGACCACTCCACGTAGGCTAGATTAATCGGGCCTTTCTCTTCTTCGGCCTGCGCCGCGCTGCTGACAGCTACACCAGCACCCGCTAGCAGTGCCAGTGACGCAAGACGGATACGGAGGTTCAATGTGCGATGTTTCATTCACTTTCTCCCTTGGGTATAAAATTATTAATGTACACAGCTTAAAAACATAGCAGCTGCAAAAACAGCATGATGAGCAAAAAGCGACTTAGCAAGCGTATGGCTCAACGCAGTCGCTTCTGCTGTGTTGCTTTATTGCCGTGTTTTTCTGAGCGACTGGGTTAAGCGATCAAGCAGCATGGCCAGAATGACGACCGCAATGCCCGCCTCAAAACCATCACCAGGGCGCAGACGTTGTATAGCGCGCCATACTTCGCTGCCTAGCCCATCGGCGCCGATCATGGCAGCAATGACCACCATGGAGAGGGCAAGCATAATAGTCTGGTTGATGCCGGCCATGACCGTGGGTAGTGAGAGCGGCAACTGCACTTTGAACAGTTTCTGTCCCCGCGTGGCGCCGTATGCATCGGCAGCTTCGATTAGCTCCACTGGAACCTGACGGATACCCAGTGTGGTAAAGCGAATCGCCGGGGGCATCGAAAAGATCACCGTGGCAAAAATTGCTGACACCGAGCCAATACCGAAAAACGGAATGGCAGGAATCAGATAAACGAATGCCGGCATGGTCTGCATAAAGTCTAGTATCGGCATAATGACCCGGTAAAGCCGATTGGAGAGGGCCGCAGCAATGCCGACAGGTAACGCAATGACCACCGCCACCATGGTAGCGAACACCACCAGCGTGAGCGTCTCGATCATTGGGTTCCAGAGGCCCAGGTTCCAAATCAGTGCCAAACCGGCGACGGCGCCGATGGCTAACCTAGGGCCCGCCAGTTTCCAGCATAGTAGTGCTATCAAACCGAGCAGTGCCCACTCAGGCAGCCACATTAAGCTGTCGTTGAGTACATCAATGCCGGTTTGCGTAAAGCGAGAGATGCCTCGGGTAACCAAAGAGTATTCGCTGGTCAACCAAGTCAGGCCGCTTTCGATCCAATCACCTAGCGGGATGCGTGGGATATCCATTATTGCTCTCCTGCCCGTGCCAGTTCATCGAGTACTGCGCCTTTAACCACCACCCCAAGCAGTTGTTCCTGCTTATCAATCACGGCGATAGGGAAGCTTTTTCACTAAACATGGCAAACAGGTTATGCAGCGGTTCATCCATAGGGACTTTGCGAAAATCCTGGGTTAAATAGGGGATAATTGAATCAGCCCCCTCTTCAATTGCCCGACTGGCGGCGTCCACTTCCAGTAGTCCGAGCAGACAGCGATCGCGATCAACTACATAGATAGAGTCGATAGTGTGGTCGCGCATGCGGTGAAGTGCCGTACGTGGCCCATCGCTTTCGCGGGCGGTGGTGCGTAGTGGGCGCATGGCGCTCTCGGCGGTCAGAATACGTGACCGATCAACCCCTTCGATAAAGCGCCGCACGTAATCATCGGCAGGCTTTGTCAGAATCTCTTCTGGCGTGCCGATCTGTACCACTTCTCCATCTTTTAGCAGCACGATGCGGTCGCCAATGTTAAGCGCCTCATCCAGATCATGGGTGATAAAGACGGTGGTCTTTTGCATTTTCGACTGCAGTTGTAAAAGCTCTTGCTGCATGTCTTTGCGAATTAGCGGGTCGAGTGCGGAGAAGGCTTCATCCATTAATAGCACGGTGGCATCGTTGGCCAGCGCGCGGGCCAGGCCGACCCGCTGCTGCATGCCGCCGGAAAGTTGATTTGGGTAGGCGTCTTCCCAGCCCTCCAAGCCAACCTGCTTCAGCGAATCATGCGCAATCTTGTGTCGTTCTGCTTTCTCTACGCCGCGAATTTCCAAACCGAACTCGGCGTTTTGCTGCACAGTGCGGTGAGGAAATAGCGCGAAGTTCTGAAACACCATAGAGAAGTGGCGACGACGACACTCAAGCAGAGCTTTCTCTTTCAGCGTCGGAATGTTTTCGCCATCAATGACGATCTCGCCTTCGGTGGTCTCTATAAGGCGATTAAGGCAGCGAATCAACGTCGATTTTCCCGACCCCGATAGGCCCATTATGACCAGCAGCTCACCTTCGTAAACATCAAACGATATATTCGATAGTCCCAGCGTCTGGCCTGTTTTCTCCAAAATTTCAGGGCGCTTCATTCCCTGGTTACGCAGTTCGATGGCTTTTTGTGGGTGCTTACCAAAGACTTTACTTAATCCGCGCACTTTAATTTTGACGGGTCGTGTCTCGTCCATCGGCGATGCCTTTTTAGTGAGAGGAATGGGCGTGTGTCGTTGCTACGCCATTCATAAAGAAATAAGAGCTTGAGTTGGATAATTTATTAAAAATTATTATACATAGGTAGGGCCTGTGTGTCACAACGGCTCGCTCAACGGGGCAATTAACGCCACATGTGTCATTTTTTACCCACTAGAATTTATATGATGGAGCGTTTTGTACGCGCACGTTTTGTTTTTTATGATAATGATTTAATTGATATTTTTATTATTTATGCTGTATTGGCACAGGAAGTGAATGTGATCTATGTAATTACCTCAATCTCGAAAATATGATTGATGAGTAAATAAGTTGTGTAACGAAGGAAGAGTAGCCAAGTCGTCATTTAAGTAATTTGATGTTGAAGATATTAACGGTGCCAGTAATGGAGGTGGGTATTATGGATAATCAACATAACCACATTGAACATCAGCAAATTTCCAAACGCCCACGTTGGTTAACGCTGTGCATGATGGCCACAGCGGCAAGCGTCATCGTATTAGCTGGTTGTGGCGACAATGAAGAAACTGCTCCCCCCGCTGAGGAGACTTCGCCACTAGAGCAGGATGCAACTACCCAGCCCGAATCGACGATGAGTCAAGAGCCAGCAATGGAGCAAGACCCTGGTTTACCTGAAGAGTCAGGTTCACAAGGTTCGATGTCTCAAGATGCGATGACTCAAGAGAATGGCACCACTTCTGGCGAACCTATGACTGGTCAGGATATGCCCGAAGACACCATGGATGAGCCTGTAGAAGGTACCATGGATCCAGATGACGAAGCTGGTTTTGGTGAGGGCACTGACCCAATGCCTGGCACCGACAGTGAAGATGACGAGAATTCGAGCTCTGCTCAGTGAAGTATGCATGACACGTATTGAGCATGTATTGCGCCAATACTGAGGCCAATACCGAGTTAGTACCGCTCCCTACGATGGTAAGTCGCATCAGCTGTCTGTTCCCTGCGGCTGCTCCACACGATTTACCATCCTTTTCGCCCCCGCGCCCGCGGGGGTTTTTTTGTCTTGCGTTTGGCCCTCTAGCAAGTCAGTTTTAGAAGGCTGTTTTAGTTATTCCTGATTGTGCTTATTCATCGTTGTCTTCTAAGCGACGGTAGAGCGTGCGACGTGCAATCCCCAACACCTCGGCAGTGCGCCGTTTATTGCCACCCGTTGCTTCTAATACTTTGTTAATATAGCGTTTCTCGACTTCTTCTAAACTCGGCCAGCGAATCGGTGGAGGGGCTGGTAACTGTCCACTAGCGAGCAGTTCGCCACTGACGGCAGGCACCAGCGGTGTGCCGGTTTCCACAGTGGATTGCTCCCGCAGTCGTTCGGGCAAATCTTTGTGGTTAAGGGAGCCATCTTCGCTCAGGGTAACGCCGCGCATAATGGCGTTTTCCAATTCGCGAACATTGCCGGGGTAGGCGTAATTCAGCAAATTGTTGAGGGCTTCGGGTTCGATTTGCTCTATCTGTTTGCCCTGTGCCTCTGCGTGCTTGTCGATAAGAGCAAACACCAGATGCTCGATATCGGTACCGCGCTCCCTCAGCGGCGGAATACGCAGCGAGAAAGTTTCCAGCCGGTAGAAAAGGTCACTACGAAAGTTACCTTGCTCTATCTCTTTGTCTAAATTTCGATGGGTCGCCGCGATAATGCGAACATCGACCGGTTCTTCGCGTTCACCGCCCACGGGACGCACAGTCTTTTCCTGCAGCGCCCGTAGTAATTTAGCCTGCAGATTGATAGGCATTTCACCAATTTCATCTAAGAAAAGGCTGCCGCCCTGGGCGCTTTGGAAGAGCCCCTTACGCGCTTCGTTGGCACCAGTAAAAGCACCTTTTACGTGGCCAAAGAACTCACTTTCCATCAAGTCGGCGGGAATGCTGGCACAGTTGACCGGCACGAAGGGCTGGTCGTTGCGCGGGCTCTCTTGATGAATGGCGCGGGCGAGCAGCTCTTTACCGGTACCGCTTTCACCCAGGATCAGAATCGGCGCATCGCTTTTGGCAAGGCGTGAGGCGTCATGAAACAGCGCCTGCATGACCTGGCTTTTACCCACAATACCGTGGAAATGGCTGATATCCGCGTCGTGTGAAACCGCCAAACGCTGCCGCTCAAGTACCCGAAAGACGGCATCGCGAATAGCATCAAGATCAAGCGGTTTGGTGAGAAAGTCGTCAGCGCCAAGCTTTAGCGCCTCGACTGCCTGATCAATAGTGCCAAAGGCGGTAATCACAATAATCCCCAGCTCACTGCCCGCTTGGCGCAGCTGCTGAAGTAACTGGATGCCTGTCATTCCCGGCAGGCGTACGTCGGTAATAACCAGTGAGACGGTGGTGTGGCTCAGTAAGGCAATAGCCTCTTCAGCGCTAGGGACGCCCAGCGTTGCATAGCCTGCATCCTGCAGCTCTTCCTCTAATAACTCACGTATAGCGGCGTCATCTTCCACCACCAATAAAGGTAAAAGGTGTTCCTGATGGGTCACAAACGTTGTCCTCACGCGGATGCGGTTTCACTAAGGGGAAGCGTAATTTCAAATCCAGCGCCGCCTAGGGCGCTGTCAAACACGCCGATCGTGCCGCCGTGGTCGTTAATAATGCGGTGTACCATAGAGAGCCCCAAACCACTGCCTTGCCCGACAGGTTTGGTGGTGAAAAATGGATCGAACACTTTTTGGTGATGGGAGTCGGGGATGCCCGGGCCATCATCTTCAACCCATAGTACTAATTCATGTTCTTGCTGCTGGGCTCGCACCCGAATACGGTTAACGTCGGGGGCTTGCGCGGCGTTTCTCAGTAAATTGGTTAACACCTGAACAATTTGTTGCCCGTTGGCGAGTAAATTGGGTGTCGGTGACGGTAATTCAATGTCTAGGCGAATATTGCGCGGCTCTAGTTCTTCTTCCACTAACTCACTGGCACTCATAATAAGCTGGTCGAGCGCCTGTTCGCCTTTCTCCACGTTATGTTGTCGGCCCAATTCCATCAATTGACGCACGATTTCAACGATGCGTTCTACTTCGCCGCGGATTCTTCCTAAGCGTGCTCGCTCGTCATCACCAATGACATCCCTACGAGCTAAGCGCTGAGCCTGACCATTGATCACCGTTAGCGGCGCGCCTATTTCATGGGCAACCCCCGCGGCGAGTACGCCCAGCTCGGCCAGTTTTTTCGATTTACGCAGGCGTTTTTCGAGTTCGATCTCACGCCGTTGGCGATCTTCGATTTCGTGGTCTTTCTCTGCCATCGCGTCCAGCATGCCATTTAAACCGGAAGCGAGGCGACGATATTCAGTCGGGCCGTCTTCTGTGGCGCGTTGACTGCGATCACCATCCTCTACCAGCAGCATCACGTGGAGTAAGCGGTTAAGCGGGCGCTCGATATGGCGACGAAATCCCCACCAAATACTAAAGACAATCCCGGCGGCCCCAATCACAAAGACCAGCACTGCCACAATGCTGATAAAGCCAGTGTAGTTCTCAATCCCAGTATTTAAACGATTAACTTGAAGCACGCCATACACAGTGCCATCTTGCGAGCGCAAAGGTGTCAACGCAGAGTAGTAGTTCCATCCATCATGCTGTCGATAATTGCTATATAAGTCATCGCGCTCAATGACCTGCTGAATTTCTTCTCGGCTGAAAATATCTTTGCCCAGGCCTAGTCCGTAAATATCGCGCCCATCGGTATCAAACACATAGGCGCCATAAATGCGATGGAAGGAGAACGCCGACTGTAGCGCTTCTTCAAGCGGGGTGTTGCTGTCGGGGGTGATGGCGTAGCTCAGGGAAGAACTCAGCGTACGAGTGATAATCTCAACTTCCGTTTGCAGCTTTGAGCGTACGTTATCCTCAAGCGACTTAATCGCCACCAAGCTAAACACCACCAGGATGACAAACAGCGGCACGATCACTGTTAAAATAATTAAGTTGCGTAAGCGCATGCGGCATCCATGGTGGTATCAATACGGTTTTGTATTAGCGAGTGAGTGGGCCGCTACGGATGCGTTGGCGCCAAACGATACAAGCCGCCCTGAGGGTCATCAGTCAGCAAATAAATACCATCAGGCCCTTGGCGAACATCTCGAATGCGGCCAATTTCCCCATCTAAAATTAATTCTTCTTCTGCCACGCTGCCGTTCTCCAAGCGCAGGCGCAGCAGCTTTTCACTGCCTAGTCCACCGGCCAGTAAGTTGCCTTCCCACTCGCCAAAGGCGTCGCTGGTTACTTCTGCAAGCCCGGCGGGTGCGAAGCGGCCTTCAAAGACGTATACAGGGTCCACCATCCCAGGCAGTGAATCTTCGCCAATCGGCTCGTTGGTGGCGTAATCATTGCCCTGGCTGGCATCCGGCCAACCATAATTATTGCCTGCTTCAATGCGGTTCAGCTCATCACCGGTACGTGGGCCATGCTCTGACGCCCAGGCTTCACCGTTGCTCATGACGGTCATGCCTTGGATATTGCGGTTCCCCATGGAGTAGATTTCGTCCAGCGTGTCATCATCATCCACAAAGGGGTTGTCATCCGGCACGCCGCCGGTAGCGGTAAGGCGCAACGTTGAGCCAGCATGGTCATCGCTTGCTTGGGCGCGGGGCGGCTCGCTACCGCGGTCGCCGATGCTCATCAGTAGGGTGTCGTCGGGCAGCCATGCTAGCCGCGACCCATAATGGCGGCCAGGGCCTGATGCGCGATCCTGCTCAAATAAGTGTTCTACCTCTCCTAACTGATTGCCCTGCCATTTTACCCGCGATAGCGCTGAAAGGCTGTTATCGCCTTCGGGCTTGCTCCAGGTGAAATAGATCCAGTCGTTTTCACCACCATCGCCTTTAAAATCAGGATGTAAAACCACATCTAACAAGCCGCCCTGACCTCGAGAACTCACTTCTGGCATGCCTTCCAGGGTACTGGCCTCGCCACTTTCCGGGTCGATAAGGTTTAGCTGCCCGCTGCGTTCGCTCACTAGGTAACGGCCATCGGGTAAAAAGGCCACCGCCCATGGGTGCTCGAACCCATCAGCCATGCGCTCAATGGACAGCGTAAGGTGATCGGTTTCCAGCGATTCCTGCACAACTTCCGCATTGGCTGTGTTAATAGCCCCCGCCAGCATTAGTCCACCGATTCCTGCCAAAGCGCTAGCGGTAAGGCGGCGAGGAGTTTGATTGCGCGTGTTCGTATAATGCATAGCGTGGCCTCAAGTAGTGTTAGTGCCCGTTATCGTTGGCAATAGTCTAGCAGTGACTCTTCACCCACGTTGAGGTTCCGCTAAGAGTGTTTCAACGGCGTTCTTGAAATGCGGGCTTACATTAGCAAAGCGAGTAGCGCCGGTACATAAAGCAGCGCTAACAGGGTCGAACAGAATACTAGGCTTGCGACATAGGCAGGCTCGCGCTGGGCACGTTGGGCAAATAGGTAATTGAAGACCGCCACCGGCATACACATTTGCACCACTAAAATACTTTGTGCAATCGGGGGGAGGCCCACCCAGCCAGCGATAAACCAAGCCGCGACTGCGGCAAGCGGAATACGCACCAAGCTAAACCCCAGCCCCGAGCGCAGGTTTTTAACCTGAATGCTGGCCAGTGACACGCCTAGCGTGATCAGCATGAGCGGTACCGTGAACCCGGACATTAAATCCACGGTGTTGGCCAGCCATGCGGGTAACTCAGTACCCGTCAGCAGCAGCGCCATGGAAATAACAATGGCGTACACCGTCGGCGTTTTAACCAGGGTTTTGAGTGGGTTGCCCTGGCTATTGAGCGCAGCGCCCAAGGTAAATTGAAATAGTGATACGGTGACCATGACCGTGATGCCGTAGGCAAAGCCCGCACTGCCAAACGCGTACAGCACTACGGGTAAGCCCATGTTGCCGGTATTGGGATACATCATGGGAGCAAGTAAAACCCGCCAACTGCGACGCAACAGTTTTGCCACCAAAAAGGTCGCGGCCCCCATGGTGAGAATCACTAACGCGGCGGCCAGCATAGTTTGGCCGAAAGTGGCTGCATCAATGTCGGCGCCTGCAAGAGACGCCAATACCAATGAGGGCGTACCAATGTTAAATACGAGCCGGGTAATGAAGTCGACCGGGTAAGGGTGGCCTAAGCGTATCCAGGAATAGCCAAGCCCTGCACCGGCAAGCACAGGCGCCATGACGGCAAAAAGTTCGGCAAGCATTTACTGTCCTTGGCAATCGTTAGCTGCCTATTGTCGTTAATGAGCGGGCTAACTGGCAAGGTAAACACTCGAATTCCGCTAAACAGTCGCGGTTGTTCCGCGCCACTGGGCCGGCACTTGGCTGCGTAAAAACTCCAACAAGGCGTGGGTTCGGCGCGATTGGTGGCCATAAGCGTAGAGCAGCGTAATGGGTAGTGGGGTTGGCTCCCAGCCAGGTAGGCAGTTAATCAATTCACCTGGATGATGTTGTTCGCGCTTTGCGGTTAGCCAGTGAGCGAGTAGGCCAATACCCTGACTGCGCGCGATGGCATCAATGTGTAGCGCGGTGAGATCCACCCGCAGCCGTGAGCGGGGCGGGCTAAAGGTATATTCGCCATACTCAGAGTGAGATAGCAGAAGCCCGTTGGAAGCAGTGCCCAACAGGTCTATCCAAGCATGTTGATTCAGCTCTTCAGGGTGATTGGGTGTTCCTTTATCCGCGAGATAGGGAGGGCTTGCATATAGCCCACGGGTTAAGTGACCCAAACGCTCCTGATTAAGCCCGCACTCATGGGTTGGCCCCAGCCACACGTGAACACTGTTACTGTGCATTTTAGTCGGCGGCGTCTCACGGGTATGCAGCGTTAATTCCACTTTTGGATGACGATTTAAGAAAGCATCAATCGCGCTGGCTAACCAACTGCGCGCTAGAGCGCCATGAACCTCAAGGGTTATTTCACCGCTGATCTCTTCGCGCAGTTCAGCCAGCGCCTCTTGGCTATGCGCCGCCATCGCTAAAAGCTCAGTGCAGTAGTTGTGAAACAGTAGCCCCGCCTCAGTCGGGATTAAGCGGTTGGCCTGGCGCCGAAGAAGGGGTTGATTAAGCCGGGCTTCGAGCTGGCTAATGCGACGGCTTAACGTCGATTTGGCTAATCCAAGCTTCTGGGCACTGCGTGTCAAACTGCCCGTGGTCATCACATCGGCAAAAGCGGTGAGTTCGTCAAAGTCATACATGGTCAGGCCCACGGGATAAGGGTGAGCGCTAATTGTGCCACTGTTTGGTGCGAATGAAAATAATAGGCATTTGTGTTCCGTTTGGTTGAACGTACCGTCTCACCCTATTGTGTAAAGAGTGTGCAAAAATATTAATGCTAATAATTCGCATTTAATAGAGCGGTTGCTCACTCACCACGAAGGATTTTGCTATGTCACCCTGTTTGCGTCGCACGCTGCTAGCCAGCGCGATTTGTACCCTATCCAGTGGCGCTGTATGGGCACAGGAAGCGCCCCGCTTAGACGATATGGTGATTACAGCGTCCGGCTTTGAACAGCAAATCACCAATGCACCCGCGTCCATCAGCGTGGTTTCTCGCGAGCAGTTAGAGCGGGGCCACTACCAGAGTGTAACTGATGCCTTACGTGATGTTCCTGGCGTCATAGTTACCGGGGGCGGGAGAGGGGATAACGGCCAAGATATCTCGATCCGGGGTATGCCCTCCCAGTACACGCTGATTTTGGTGGATGGTCGCCCGCAAAATTCGCGCGAGTCTCGCCCCAACGGTAGTGCCGGGTTTGAGCAAGATTGGTTGCCACCGTTACAGGTCATTGAGCGTATTGAAGTAGTACGCGGACCGATGTCGACGCTGTATGGCTCCGATGCCATTGGTGGTGTCATCAACGTGATTACCCGTAAAGTTGCTCAGCAGTGGCACGGTAACGTTCAGCTCGACACGGTGCTGCAAGAAGACAGTGATTCCGGCGACAGCCGCCAGGCCAACTTTTATCTCAGCGGGCCCTTGGTAGGTGATCGGTTAGGCCTCCAGCTCTATGGCCGTGCCTCCCAGCGCGATGAAGACAACATCATTAACGGCTACGAAGATAAAAGCCTGCAAAGCCTTACGGCGCGGCTGAGTTTCGCCGCCTCGGATAATCACGACTTCACTGCTGAAGCGGGCATTACCGAGCAGGACCGCCAGTCGCTGATGGGTAACTCGGCACCTTCAGAGGGCTGCCGGGGAGGCTGTAGCGATAGCTTTAATGAGTTTACCAATCAGCATGTTGCTGTAACCCACAGCGGGCGCTTCGATTGGGGGACCAGCGAAAGCTACCTACAGCGTGAACGTAGTGAAAACAAATCACGTGATATCCAAATCACCAACACTACTGCCAAAACCAGCGCAGTCATTCCGCTAGGTGTACACATGGTGACGTTGGGGGCTAGCTACGAAGAAGAGTCATTAGAAGACAGCACTACCAACACGATTTCTTCACGCACTGAGATTGATAATAGCCAGTGGGCCATCTTCGCTGAGAATGAGTGGATGTTGACGAACACGTGGGCGCTAACCGGCGGCTTACGCTTGGATAATGATGATAACTTCGGCAGCCATATTAGCCCGCGGCTTTATAGTGTTTGGAACATGACCCCAGACTGGACGTTAAAAGGAGGCGTCTCTACTGGTTATCGTTCGCCCAATCTACGTGAAATCACCGCTGATTGGGGGCAAACCAGCCGTGGCGGCGATGTTTACGGTAATCCCGATTTACAGCCAGAAACGTCGCTCAATAAAGAGTTGGCGCTGTTATATGCCAATGATGCGGGGCTAAGCGGGGGCGTTACGGTATTCCATAATGATTTTAAAGATAAGATCACTCGAATTGCATGCCCTGAAGGTGTGTGTGCCGAGGGAGCGAATCGGTTTGGTAGCGATCCTACTTATCGCATTAACATCGATGAAGCGGTAACCCAGGGAGTAGAAGTCAGCCTCTCTGCGCCGCTTACCGATACCGTTGAGCTAACCGGTAGTTACACCTTTACCGATTCTGAGCAAAAAAGCGGTGATTATGCTGGCGAGCCGTTAACTCAGCTTCCTCGCCACCAAGTTTCTGCCTCGTTAGATTGGCAAGTCTCAGCCAAGCTGAGCCAGTGGACCAAGGTGACCTACCGCGGAGAAGAGAGCCAGCCCAATACCGGCCCTTCACAAAGTGCCACCGTGGCGCCGTCTTACACCTTTATTGACGCCGGTATCGGCTACCAGTTGAACGAAAATACTCAACTCAACGCCGGCATCTACAACCTGTTCGATGAAGAGATCGACTACGATGAGTATGGCTATGTGGAAGATGGCCGTCGCGTCTGGTTAGGTTTGAACGTCGCCTTCTAAATCGTCAAAACCATCACCAACAAAACAACAGCGGCTATCTAGCGATAGCCGCTGTTGTTTTGTTGGTGCATTTCAAGCAGTACTTAAAAGATGAAAAAAAGCCCCAGCGCATGGCCGGGGCATAAGTCAGCATTGAAACAGTAGCGAGCTGGAGGGGGTTAGAACTCGTAGCGTGCCGAAAGCCACAGACGGCGACCTTCCTCACTATTGGCGTAAACGTTGCCAAAGTTGGTGCCATCACCGTAGGCGCGATAGTCGACAAAATCTTTATCAAAGAGGTTGTAGATCGTAGCGCTCAGGTTAAGGCTGTCATTCACCGCGTAATTACCGCCCAGGTGAAATAGTGAATAGGCTTTAAAATCCCCTAAATCATCATAGGAAGGAGCTCCACGAACGCCTTCACGATTACGGTATCGCTCGCTGCGGTACTCCGCTGATAGCCATGTATCCAGCTTCGCGGTGGTTTGCCAGCGCAGCGTTGCATTTACTGCGTGCTCTGGGGTATCGGTAAGCGGGTCGCCTTCGTTCTCGCCGCTTTGCTGCTCCGAGTCTGTATAAGTGTAGTTGGCATTTAAACGCCAGGCCGGATTGAACTGATAGCTGGTGGATAGCTCAACGCCCTGGGTGATAGCTTCGTCAATATTCACGTCTTGGCCATACAGCCCGTCGGGAATCAACGGATCGTTTTCGATCAGGATATCGTTGCCACTGGCTATCTTGTCGTCAAACTGGTTGTAGAAAAGCGTGGCGCTGGCGGTGAAGCCCTGCTGGTTATCGTAATGCGCGCCTATTTCGCTGCTGGTGCTGGTTTCCGGTTCAAGGCTTGGATTGCCGATCGTCAGTATAGTGCCTTGCCCCGTAACGCCGTTAATACCGTCGTGCAGGGCGTTGAGCGTGGGGGTTTTGTAGCCACGGCTAACGCCGCCCTTAAGTGTCCACTCCGGTGTGGTGTTCCAGACTAAATAGCCGCGTGGGCTGAACTGGCTACCGAAAGCATCGTGGTGGTCATAACGACCACCCAGAGTAAGGGCTAAATCGTCGCGCAGTAGCCACTCATCCTCAGCAAACAGCGACCAGGTGGTTTGCTCGAAGGTTTCCCCGGCCAAGCCGTCGTCGAGTTCGGCATCCCACCACTGCATACCGACAGTCGTCATATGGTCGTCTAACGGCATTACGAATTTGCTATCGAGCACCGTGTTAGTGGTTTCAAGCTCACGGGGCCCCCCGCCGACAATGCCTGGAAAGCCGTCGTAAGCCTCGCCTATTGTACCTGGAATGGTGCGCCCTTTGGTTTCGGTGGTATTGCGCATTAGGCTAGTTTCCAACGTGCCTGATGCAAACCGACCCGTGTGGCCAATCGCGGCTTGCTCACGCTCAAAGCGAAGCTCATCTGAGTACCCGAAAGCTTCGCCGGGCTCGGGTTCGCAGCTACGTGAGCGACCATCCAGTGTCCCTAACTGACATTCGTCGTTGTTATAGCGCTGTCGGTTTACTTCACCATCTACCCAAAGATCATTATTAGCGTTAGGTGTCCAGGTTAGTTTGCCGCCTAGATTGTAAACATCTCCCTCTACAGGGCTGGGGCCGCGCTGGCTGACCTCTATGGGATCACCATTCTCGTCGCTGTAAACAAGCTCAGATGCATCGCGCTCATAGAAGCGTCCACGTAATTGCACGCCCAGTGTGTCTGCTACTAATGGGCCACTGGTGTAGAGGTTGATTTCACGGCGGTCACCGAAGTCACGATCCTCGTTAAAGGTATTTTCGACGCCTACTGACCCCGTCCATTCACGCCCAACTCGACGGGTAATAATGTTGATTACGCCGCCCATAGCATCGGAGCCGTAAAGCGTCGACATCGGTCCACGAATAACCTCTATGCGTTCAATGCTGGCTACGGGCGGAAAGAAGCTGGTCGAGGTTTCGCCAAAACCGTTAGGCGTCACGCTGCCCGCCGCGTTTTGGCGACGCCCATCGATCAATATCAGCGTGTAGTCGCTTGGCATCCCACGGATGCTGATGTTACTGCCGCCCGTTTTACCCACTTGGCCGCCCACATCTACACCTTCAACGTTACGCAGCGCATCGGCAATGCTAGTGACGCGCGTGCGTTCAAGCTCTTCGCGCGAGATCACCGAGATGCTGGCAGGGGCGTCTACCATGGCTTGCTCAAAGCCACTGGCAGAAACCACCATATTGTCGAGCTGAGCAGTTTCTTGTGCATGAACACCTGAAGATAAAGCAGCAAGTGCGATGGCGCTGGTTAAAGTGTGACGAGTGAAGTAGTGCATGTTGGATCCCTTGGTAATACGATTCGCTTGCTAATGATATTTATTATCAAATAGGATTGAGAGTCTAAAAAGAAAAGTTCCCAAACGCGAGATGCAAACAAGGAACACGCCGTTGCATGAAATGAAACATGAGTGCGAAGAGCTGTTGCGGGAAATGGAACGCCCTATTCCCACGAATAGTAGTGCAAGTGCTTTTGAGAATCGTTATTATCTGAATCAATATACCGCACTGAGAGAATTGTATGCTGGTCACAACAAAACCGATGTCCGCCTTGCTAGGCACTTTTTTTGCGCCAAGGCGTGGCTGCCGCGCTACTCAGCACACTGGTCGTAGCCGCTGCGCAAGCACGCACCCTGGATACAGCGTTTGGCGACGTAGACGTTGAGGGCACCCCTGAACGCGTTGTGACCCTTTACGAAGGAGCATTAGATGCTGCCCTTGCAGCAGGCATTACGCCGCTAGGTGCTGTCACCACCCGAGGTGGTGATAACGTAGCCGAATACGTAGAGGCTCATTTAGGCGATGACCGGCCCGCTATTATGGGCGTTGTAAGGGAAATTAATATTGAAGCTGTGCTAGCGCAGCAGCCGGATCTTATTTTGGCGCCCGCTCGGCTTTCTGATGAGCAGTACCAACTGCTTTCACGCATTGCGCCGACCGTGGTGCCACACATACAGCCATTAGCTGCCAATAATTGGGAAGCTGAGGCACGCCTTTATGGCGAAGCATTAAACCGTGAAGAAGCGATCGAGGAAGCCATTGCAGCGGTTGATCAGCGCACCACGGAATTAGCAGAAGCGTTAGCGGATGCGGACGTAAGCGGAACTGCCTTTTTAGTACGCTGGATGCCCGGTGGCCCGATGGTAATGTCCGAAAATTTGATTGCCACAGGGTTGTTAGAGCGGGTTGGTCTTGACGTACAAGGCGCCGATTTAATTGGCGAGCGCGGCGTACACAGTGATGTACTCAGCCTGGAAAACCTTGCCCAAGTAGACGGCGACTGGCTATTCCTGGCGACCCTCAATGATGATGGCCAACAGGCCTTGGACGCGGCTAAACAAAGCCCGGCGTTCACTCGCCTCAACGTGGTTCAGCAAGAGCAGGTGGTGCCAGTGAATGGCCAGCTGTGGAGCAGTGCCAATGGCCCGCTTGCCGCGCAAGCCATTCTTGAAGATATAGAGGCTGCGCTGTTGCCGTGACGGTTCCTCGTTTTGCAACGGCTGGTGTCATCAGGCGTTCCAGCCCCCGTACGTTCATGATATTACTCCTCACCGCCCTTGTGGCGGTGAGTGTCGTTAGTTTATTGATTGGTGCAGGTAGCGTTGGCCCGATGAGGGTTTTGGCGCTATTCGGTGGCGCGCAGGACAGTGAAGCGAGTTTCATCGTCTGGGAGCTGCGCGCACCAAGAACGTTAATTGGCATTGCGGTAGGGATGGCATTGGGCGTTGCGGGGGCACTACTCCAAGCGGTCGCCCGCAACCCATTGGCGGAGCCTGGCCTATTAGGCGTGAGCGCCGGGGCTGCCTTTGCGGTGGCATTGGCCTTGGTGCTGGGGGCTAGTGCTGCCACGTTGCGCATTTCCGTGGCCCAGCTTGGCGCTTTGCTAGGCTGTGTATGCGTATTGAGCGTGGCACGGTTTCGTGGTGTGGGTAACGACCCTGTGCGGCTCGTGCTGGCCGGAGCTGCTTTTTCAGGGCTGCTGGCCTCGCTGACCTCATTGATACTGCTTTACGATCAGCGCGCCGCAGATGAAATTCGGTTCTGGGTTATTGGTAGCCTATCGGGGCGACGGCTGGATGACCTTGTGGCGGTACTGCCAAGCATGCTGCTGGCGACCCTTGTCATCGCGCTCATCGCTCGGCCGCTCGCGGCACTCGCGTTAGGCGAGCGAATTGCCTCGGGGCTAGGCCATCACCCCAACCTGATTCGCTGGCTAGTGGTCGCCTGTGTGGCGCTATTAGTCGGCGCCGCGACAGCCATCGCAGGACCGATTGCCTTTGTTGGATTGGTCGTGCCCTTTGTAGCGCGGGCGTTTGCCGGACCTGATATCCGCCGCACGCTGTGGTTTTGTTTGCCGATCGGCCCCTTGATGGTTTTGGCAGCAGATATTATCTCGCGCGTCGTCGTCGCTCCGTCGGAACTGCCGTTGGGCGTGCTTGCCGCGCTATGCGGCGCGCCGGTGTTGGTGGCCGTGGTGCGTGCGCGTCGCTTACCGATGCTGTGAGCTGATCAATGAAATCTACTTCGATAAGAAGCACTCTGTTAAGAACCACTCAGTTAAGAACTTCTCCTATGCCTTCGTCAGCTGAGCGCTTAACCATCGATTCCCAACAAAGTAGTGACAAAGTGCTACCACCCACCGGGTTCTGGCGGTTCGGTTGGCGCAGCGCCAACGGCGACAAGAGTATTTTGCTAGAGCAGCGTGGGGTAATCGTCAACGTTGGCCTTTTATGCGCCTTACTGCTCGTTTGCGTTATTTACCTAAGCTTAGGCAGTGTAAAAGTGGCGCCTTTAGAGGTACTGCAGGCGCTGTTGGGTAACGCTGACATGATGACGGCGTTTGTGGTGCAAGAGCTACGTTTGCCGCGACTGGCCGCTGCCTGTTGTACTGGAGCGGCGTTCGCATTAGCGGGCATTCTTATGCAAACCCTGGCCCGTAACCGACTGGCTACACCCGGTATTATCGGCATTGATAATGGCGCGACGGCGTTTGCCGTGGCTTCAGTGATAGGGCTTGGGGTTTCTATCGCGCCGCCCGCGATGGCATTAGCCGGGGCGACCACCGCTGCGGTACTTACCTTTGGGCTTTCCGCCGGTAGTGGTACTCAAGGCTATCGCTTTATTATCGCGGGGATTGGGGTTGGCGCGGTGTTCGGAGCGATCACCCAACTGATGCTTGCTCGTGTAGCGATCGACACCGCCAACGCCGCCTACCCATGGACCGTAGGTTCATTGAATGCCCGCCCCAGTGGTGCACTGCAGCTACTCACGCTCGGGTTGGTATTAGGCTTAGCCGCCGCACTGGCGCTGGCGCGTTCATTGACCCTGCTGCGTTTTAAAGATGCCACCGCCAGGGGGCTGGGGGTTAGCGTGAGGCGACGACGGCTCGAAGTACTACTGCTGTCAGTGGCGCTAACGGGCTTGGCCGTCGCCGTCGCCGGGCCAGTGGGTATGGTGGGGTTAATCGGCCCAGAGATAGCTCGCTCGCTATCGAGCTCACGCCGCGTGCCTATTTTGGCCGCCACCTTGGCGGGCGCGTTGGTGATGGTGCTCGCGGACTTAGCCGGACGCACGCTGTTCGCCCCCATCGAGATTCCCGTCGGGATCGTGACCGCTGTCGTCGGCGGCCCCTGGTTACTATGGATATTAATGCGCCCGCAACGGAGCTTCACATGAGCCAAGCCCCAACATCGTCAATGCCATCACTTGCCACGCAATCGTTAGGTATGAGTTATGGCAGCCGACAGGTGATTGATGGCTTAGATATTACTCTGCCAAGTGGCCAAGTCACCGCCATTGTTGGCCCCAACGGTTGCGGTAAATCTACGCTACTGGCGGGGCTTGCCCGCCTGCATAAGCCCGACAGAGGGGCGGTGCTATTGAATGGCGATGATATTCAACGCCTTCCAGCTCGCCAGTTGGCCACCCAGCTAGCGCTGCTTCCTCAAGAGGCCGTGGCACCGGAAGGCTTAACCGTGACCGAGCTCATCCGCTTTGGGCGTCAACCGCACCAAGGGTGGTTGCGCCAATGGTCGGCGGAAGACCAGCGCGTGGTACAGCATGCGCTGGTTGCAGCAGGCCTAGAACAACTCGCTGATAGGCCAATAGAAGCGCTTTCCGGAGGCCAGCGTCAGCGTGCCTGGATTGCCATGACCATCGCCCAGCAAACCCCACTGTTGCTGCTGGATGAACCTACCTCCGCGCTGGATCTTGGTCACCAGATCGAAGTGTTCGAACTGGTACAAAACCTGGCCCATCACGGCCGCACCGTGGTGATGGTGCTACACGATCTCGCCAGTGCTTGTCGCTACGCTGACCATCTCATCGCTATGCGCGAAGGCCAGATTGTCGCGGAAGGTCCACCTGCCAACGTGGTAACGCCAGACTTAGTCCGTGCGCTGTATCAAGTGGAGTGCACATTACTAATCGACCCCGATACTGGTAGCCCGCTACTGGCCAACGTTCGGCGCTCTCCCGCGCCCGCTTGATAGCGTGTTATCTGCCGTATCGTCCTGCTCGAGATGACTTGCTAGAGATGACTTGCTAGAGATGACTTGCTAGAGAAAGCAGGGCGATTTCATTACTCTGTCTCTAACGCTAATTCAGCCTATTCCAACCCTAGTAAGGAATGCTTGTGTCCTCTCCTGCACACAGTTTTCAAGCCTTGATGCGGCTACTTCGCTACGCCAAAGGCTACCGGCGGCGCATTATTGCCGCCACCACCTGTTCAGTTATCAACAAGCTGTTTGATATTGCGCCCGAGATTTTGATTGGTGTCGCCATTGATGTTGTGGTCAACCAAGAGCAGAGTTTTGTCGCTAGTTTGGGCTTTGAAACACCCCAACAGCAGATCACTATGCTGGCCGTGCTGACGTTCTTTATTTGGGCAGGCGAGTCTCTGTTTGAGTATCTGTTCCAAATCTTATGGCGCAACTTAGCCCAGCGGTTGCAGGCGGATATGCGCCAAGACACCTACGAGCATGCCCAGCGGCTCGATATGGCGTTCTTTGAATCAAAAAGCTCCGGGCAGCTGGTTGCGACCATGAACGATGACGTTAACCAGCTCGAACGCTTTTTAGATGGCGGTGCCAACGCGCTGATTCAGGTGTTTGTCACTGTGGTGGCGGTTGGCGCGGTGTTCTTTGTGCTTTCGCCGCTGATTGCCTTGCTCGCGTTTACGCCGATTCCTCTGATTATCTGGGGCGCGTTCTTCTTCCAGCGTAAAGCCGGGCCGCTTTATAGCGATGTGCGCGAGAAGGTAGGCGATCTGGCCAGCCGGTTATCCAACAACCTTAGCGGCATCGCCACGATTAAAAGCTTTACCAGCGAAGACCGCGAAGCCGAACGCCTCCGCGATGCCAGCGAAGCCTATGTAGAAGCCAATCGAAGGGCGATCAAGGTTAGCTCTGCGTTTATTCCGGTCATCCGCATGGCGATTTTGGCAGGCTTTTTAGCCACCTTTACCGTCGGCGGCATGATGGCGCTCAACGGCACCCTGAACGTAGGCGCGTATGGCGTACTGGTATTTCTGACCCAGCGATTGCTCTGGCCGCTTACCGGCTTGGCCCAGGTGATCGACCTATTCGAGCGCGCCATGGCAAGCACGCGGCGGATCCTCGATCTACTTGAAGTGCCGATTACCGTCAAAGATGACAGCACCACACCGCTTGCATCGCCAGTGAGAGGTGAGGTCACCTTTGAAGATGTCAGTTTTCACTACACGACCAGCCAAGTCGGTGTCGATGGTATTCACCTAAACGTACCAGCAGGCGCCACCTTGGCGCTGGTGGGGGCGACTGGCTCGGGTAAATCTACGCTCATCAAACTATTGCTGCGCTTTTATGACCCAGAAAGCGGGCGAGTGCTGATTGATGGGCAGCCGATTACCAACGTCAGCATGAACTCGTTGCGCAAATCGATTGGGTTAGTCAGCCAGGATGTTTATCTATTTGAAGGCAGCATCCGTGACAATATTGCCTACGGCAAGCCAGATGCGGACGAAGCCGCGATTATTGACGCCGCCAAAACGGCCGAAGCGTGGAGCTTTATTGAAACGCTGCCCCAGGGGCTGGATACCGCTGTTGGAGAGCGTGGCGTGCTGCTTTCCGGTGGCCAGCGTCAGCGGCTCTCATTGGCGAGAGCGCTACTTAAAGACCCGCCCATCCTAGTGTTGGACGAAGCCACTAGCGCGGTAGACAACGAAACCGAAGCGGCCATTCAGCGCTCGCTTAAACGCATCGCCCATGGCCGCACGGTAATTATGATTGCTCACCGGCTTTCTACCATCGTGCATGCCGATGAGATTGTGGTGATTGAGAAAGGCCAAGTGGCCGAGCGCGGCAGCCACTTAACCCTATTAGAAGCTAACGGCCACTACGCTGCCCAGTGGCGAGTACAAACCGGCGAAGCCCAGGCGGGGGATGTAGAAGTACTCAGTAACTAGTCGCTACCGGTTAACCAGCAGCGCATTCAAGGTGACGGGCACATGCTCGTCAATCTCCTCATAGCCCAGCATCGACAGCACGGTTCTTACCGTGCTGTTCGCCATCAGTGCTCTGCCATCCATCGCCATGGGCTCCGCGTGGGTCACGCGTATCTCGTTCAAGCCTTCGCGGGTAAAGCGCAGCGGCACGGACTCCTGTTGGTTGATCATGTCGGACTGAACGCGAAATTCCAGCGTCTCAACCAACGACTCACCGATATCTAAGTTATCCAGCCGCTCTGGCGGCATTTGTGCCACTAGCGTCACCAAGGTGGTGTTCGCCAGCAAGCCTATCCACGGCGGTAATTCGCCAAAGCGTTCAAGCACGTCGGTTTGGCTAAGCTTTAACGGTAGCCGCAGGGTGCCATCGCTGGATATATCGCCCTGCAGATCGCGCACCTGATGGTGATGAGTTTTTGGTGCCTCACCGTTCAACTGGGTAATCGAGGCCTGCACCTGGGACTGAGCAGGGTCAAGCTGCCAGTCAGCGTGAACCGGCAGCGCCAACAATAAAGGAAATAGGGCAATCAATGCTTTCACAGCGCGTCTCCGCATAAAGAACTACTCTCAAGACTGCCCAATCCACATAAAGTGCCGTAATGACATCAAGATAGCGCAATGGGGCTAGCCTCACACCGCCACATTCGCTATGATATGCACGCTTTTCGGGCCTATAGCTCAGTTGGTTAGAGCAGGGGACTCATAATCCCTTGGTCGTAGGTTCAAGTCCTACTGGGCCCACCATTAAAATCAATGGTTTAGAGATCAAAAGCACCTCTTCATTAATGCTTGGTTGCGGTTTGGTTGCTGATCGACGGCAACTGCTCCATTAAGCTATCCCAGTTCGACATATCAGCGTGGGCGTAGCGGCTTGTTACGGTCAGCGACGAATGCCCCAATAGCTCCTTGATCATTGTCATTGCCGTACCCTTACTGGCGAGCAGTGAGGCGTAGCAATGGCGCATATCGTGAAAACGAATATCTGGGCGACCAATGGCTTCTCGAGCTTTTTCAAACGCACCCCTGACTCTATCTCCTGTCGTGTCAAACGGTAAGCTTTCCATCAGTGGTAGTGCCTCTTCTGACAGCGGAATGACCCTTAGCTTGCCGTTTTTCGTCTGGTTGGGGTTGAGCACGATTCGATTGTTGTAAACATTTCTTGGCTTTAGTGCCATCAGCTCACCGCGTCTCATACCTGTTAGCATGGCTAACAAAATTACCTTCCGTTCGATCTGATACCGCTCGGGTACGGCTTCCAGCAGTTCAGCAAGTTCCAATTCGGAGAGAAAAACGTGGCGCTCATTTTTAGGCGAGGGCTTACGTAGCTTTCCGTCGAGCGGTAAGTCGATCCAGTCCCACTCGCGATAGGACAGTGAGAGTACTCGCTTAACTACCTGAGTGCGGTTATTGATGGTCGACTGTGCCAATCCCTTTTCTTTAAGAGCCTTTTGCATCTTTCTTGTGGCATCCAGTAGTTCCTGGCCAATGATGACG
>AXCI01000592.1_pt1 | contig 38931 bp, 34 predicted proteins | sample 182571 | NCBI WGS metagenome assembly AXCI01 (sample SAMN02359225, study PRJNA218796) | groundwater metagenome | isolation source: Mt. Simon Sandstone pore water sample D5872 at 1.8km depth, Illinois-Basin... | place: USA: Decatur, Illinois | collected 2009-05 | reverse complement strand
CCGTCGCTAAACCTTTCGGCAGTTGCTCAACCCAGCGTTCCAAGGCAACCGCTCTCAATGTTTGCCAGAGCATGGCATCACTTGCTGCGGGGTTGGCAATACGCAGGTTCTCGGCAATAGAGGCATCAAAGAGATCCACCTGCTGAGTGAGCATAACAAAATGGCTGGCACGACTTTCGGAAGAGAGCTGCCAAACAGGAACACCGCCTACCATCGCTTCACCCTGGGTCGCTTTTAAGCGCCCCATCAACACACTGGCTAAAGATGATTTTCCGGCACCAGAGTTGCCAGTAATCACCGCTCGCTTTCCAGCGGGCAGTTGAAGATCAATACCATTTAATGCCGGTTCTAGTGTTTGCGAATAGTGCAGGGAGAGCCGATCAACCTGAACACTGAGGCCAACCCCTTCAGGCAAAGGAACGGCAGGGGCAGAGGGCGATGAATCATCGGTTAACGCGTTTAAACGTCGTACCGCTGCATAGCTAGCACCCAGCTTGATAAAGCTTGTGGGTAGCTGAATGAACGCCTCATTGACTCCCAACGCTATCAAAGTAGCCATTACCAAAATAGGGCCTGTTACCAGTTGCTGGGTGAACACAAGGCTAGCGAACCACACTACCGCCAATACCATTAATCCAGTGATGATGCTTACCAAACAGTTTATCAACGCTGCCTTACGCCCCAAGCGACGCTGATTGAGAAACGCCTGCTGCTCTTGAATAGCGATCATAGCCCGATGCCACCGGGTCGTTTGATAGCTCATCAACTCAGCCGATGCCTGGACTTGATCAACCACTAGACGACGTAGCGACTGCTGATCAACCACCTGCTGATAGCTTTGTGAAAACCCCCAGGTAGCCGCCAACAGGGTCGCCATCAGCCAAAGCAAGCCTAGAGTGACTGCCATCAGCACGGCAACGCCGGGCAACCAAATAGCCACAAAAAGAGAAACAGCCACTACACCAAGCAGCGCTACTAACGGAGGCACCAAGAGCCGCAAATAAAAATTATCCAGAGTATCGATATCGGCCGTTAATCGGCTCAGCCAGTCGCTGGCACGCTCACCGTGCAAACGTGCGTCGTCTAAGCGCGTTAAATAGCCAAATACTCGATAACGTAAGTCAGCCAGCAGCGTTAGCACCGCATTATGGTTATACAGTCGCTCAACATAGCGGGCTACGGTGCGTGCTAAGGCGAAGAAACGGATGCCGCCACCAGGAACATAAACATCAAGCCGTGCGGGCAACCCTAAGGACAAGGCGATGCCGGCCAGGGCACTGGCAGTAATAAACCACCCCGACAGCCCCAGAAGCGCAAGCCCTGCCAATAGAGTGATCAACACCAACAGAGCGCCCAACAAGAAACGCCGACGACGCCTTACTAACAGCAGAAGCCAGGGGCGAAAATCGCGGTAAATAGCCATCATAAGACCACCTCGACGAGTTGCCCCTGCTCAAACGTCAAGTGGCGCTGGGCAGCGGCGATGACTGCCGGATGGTGGGTGGCTATCACCAGGGTGCGGCCCTGCTGGGAAAGCTCAAGCAAAGCCGCCAAAACCAACTGCTCAGTCTCTTGGTCTAAACTCGCCGTAGGCTCATCTAAAAGCACCAGCGGTGCATTGCTGAGATAAATACGAGCAAGTGCTAAACGCTGAGCTTGGCCACCTGACAACCCCACGCCACGCTCGCCGATTAACGTCTCCAGACCCTCAGGTAGCTGTGCCAAAAGAGGCCCAAAACCTGCGCCCTGTAGTGCGGCGACCATCTCTTCACGGGACGCTTCCGGATTCGCCAAACGCAGGTTATCGCTCAAGCTTCCGTGCAGCATGCAGGGCTGCTGATCCAGCCAAGCGAAGTGGCTATCTTGGCGACGATACTCCCCAGCGCTTGGCGCTATAAAGCCCGCAAGCAGCGCCAATAGCGTCGACTTGCCACTACCAGAAGCGCCACTAAGCGCCACAACCTCACCGCGCCGGACCGTGAGATCAATGGGGCCGATTACCTGCCCTCTACTAGGGTAAGAAACGCAAGCAGCCATTAACTCGATGGCTGACCTATCTGACAGCGGCGTCTCATAGCGATGCTCGCTCACCAAGCTTGGCTGATTAAGTATATTCACCACGCTTTCGGCGGCGCCCAATGCCGCAGCGCGATCATGATAGTGCTGAGAAAGCGTACGCAGAGGCTGGAAAAACTCAGGCGCCAGCAATAACACGGCTAAACCTGAAAAAAGCGTCAGTGACGGTGACGGACCGTACTCTATATAGCCTAAGAGGCCAAAACCGACATACATGGCCACGACCGCAATCGCCACAGAGGAAAAGAACTCCAGCACCGCCGATGAGAGAAACGCCAACCGAAGCGTACGCATACTAAGGCGCCGATAACCATCAGTGGCATACCAAACATCCTGCTGGGCATCTGACGTGCGACCAAATAGCTGAAGTGTTGTCATGCCACGTACACGGTCAATAAAGTGCGCTGAGAGTCGTGACACGGCAACAAACTGATCACGATTGAGGCGCTCCGCCCCCATGCCGACCAACGCCATAAAAAGCGGAATTAACGGCGCAGAAAGCAGTAGAAAAAGAGCCACTAGATAATCGAGCCAGCCTGCCACCGCCAATATCAATAGCGGCAAACAGAGCGTCATACGCAATTGAGGATAAAACCGCGCAAAATAGCCCTCCAGCGCATCGATATGCTCAACCGCCTGGTTGGCCAAAGAGCCACTGTGCTGGCTGGTAAGCCACACTGGGCCTAACGCGGATAGTTTATCTAACAGCTCAACCCTGGCACGCTGCCGGATTAGCAGGCTCGCCTCCAGGCTCAGCGTTTCATGGCCCCACTGAAAAGCAGCACGTAAAAGCACACAGCCTACCAGCAGAGAGAATATTGGCAGCAGAGTAACGGGCAATTGGTCGTGAACCAACAATTGATCAATAAGCCATGCAAGCCCCACTACCACGACTATCGTTTGACTACCTGCCAGGACGCCACAAAACGCAGCGCCTAGCAGGCGTTTACGCTCTCCCTTAGCCAACGCTTGCAGCCAACTGCGCGGGGTAAGAGAGAGCGCCTCTTCAGTGACCATGGATCAGTGGTATCCCTCGCCTACACGCACCTTGCCGCGGAATACCCAATACGTCCAAGCGGTATAGGTCAATATAATCGGAATAACAAACACCATCCCCACCAGTAGGAACAGCTGTGATTCAGGCGAAGAAGCCGCGTCCCACAACGTATAGTCTGGTGGCACAATCACTGGCCATTTACTTACAATCAACCCTAAATACGTAAAAACATAAATACCAATAGTTGCTAGGAAAGGCACCCCCTCACGACGCTTTTGGACCGAGCGAAAGACAACAAACGCGCAGAGCAACGCAGAGACGGGGAAAATCCAAATCAGTTGAATATTGCCGAACCAACGTTCCCACACCAGCGGATTGATGAACGGCGTCCACAGGCTAATTACGGCAAATACAAACAGCACCAAGGCCAACAGCATTGGTGTGATCTTATAAGCCCAATCTTGCACATGCCCTTCCGATTTTAGAATTAGCCAAGTAGCCCCTAGCAACGCGTAGCCTGCCATCAAACCAAGCCCTGTCAGTACTGAGAAAGGGGTTAGCCAGTCAAATGCGCCGCCTACATAGGCGAAGTTTTCCACGGGAAAGCCTTGAATATAAGCCCCGACAACAGCCCCTTGAGCGAAAGCGGCGATCGCCGAACCCCAGCAAAAAGCGCGGTTCCACCAGCGGCGGTTACGACGGGATTTAAAGCGAAACTCAAAGGCAACACCGCGAAAGATCAACCCTGCCAGCATCAAGAAGACACCAATGTACAGTGCTGGTAAGAACACCGAATAAACCAGCGGGAAAGCGCCTAAAAGCCCAGCGCCACCTAGCACTAGCCATGTTTCATTGCCATCCCATATCGGCGCCACCGAGTTCATCATCACATCCCGGGCATCTTCATCGGGAGCAAAGGGGTAAAGAATACCCAACCCCAGATCAAATCCGTCCATAAGCACATACATCATGATGCCGAAACCGATGATGAAGGCCCAAACTAACGTTAGATCAAACATTTCCATGTCTAGCTCCTCACCGGGTCAACGTCATCGTCAAAAGGGGTATGCGCAGCAGACATGGGTCGCATGGGCCGCTTGAAGTTCTCATCGGTTGTATCGCGCTCTTCTTCAGGCAGCATACCGTTGCGCACTACGCGCGTGAGGTAATAAATGCCCGCGTAAAACACCACGGCGTAAACCAAGACATAGCCAATCAGCGTAAACAGTGCCATAGGGCCAGTGAGTGAAGGCGTTAAACCCTCGGCATGCGTCATCATTCCGTAAACCAGCCAAGGTGCACGGCCTGACTCAGTCACAATCCAACCCGCTAAGACAGCAACGAACGGCATTGGAATCATCGCCGTCAAACCTTTTAAAAATAGCCGCTTATCATAGATACGTCCTTTGAGGCGCAACACTAATCCCGTTAACGCCACTGCAATCATTAGCAGGCCAATGCCTACCATGACTCGGAAGCCCCAGAAAACAATCAATACCGGCGGCTGTTCTTCAGGCGCCGCCTCACTAATACCCGGCACCTCCCCATCGATAGAGTGGGTCAAGATGATGCTGGCCAGATTGGGAATACCCAACTCAAAGCGGTTGGTTTGCGCTTCCTGATCAGGAATGGCAAACAGCAGCAGCGGCACATTGCCAGAAGTTTCCCAATGCCCTTCCATGGCAGCCACTTTTGTTGGCTGGTGCTCTAAGGTGTTAATACCATGGAAATCACCTATGACCGCCTGGGTTGGTGCCAAAAATAGCAATAGCCAGAGACACATGGAGAGTGCGCGGCGATTAGCTTCGGGGTCACGGTCGCGTAACAGGAACCAAGCACTCACCCCTGCCACTACAAAGCCACCGGTTAAGAAGGAGGCAACCGCCATATGCATAAAGCGGTATGGGAAAGAGGGATTAAAGATTGCTTCGGACCATGAGGTAACATGGAAACGGAAGTCGATCAGCTCTACCCCTGCCGGGGTATGCAGCCAACTGTTAGCCGATAGGATCCAGAAGGAGGAAATGAAAGTGCCCACCGCCACCATAATGGCTGCAAAGAGGTGAACCCCCTGGGGTACCTTTCCACGCCCAAATAGCAGCACGCCCAGGAAAGCCGCTTCTAAGAAGAAGGCTGTCACCACTTCGTAGCTCAGCATAGGGCCAAGAAAATTCGAGGATGCCTGGGAAAAATTGCTCCAGTTAGTACCAAACTGGAACGACATCACGATGCCTGACACCACCCCCATCCCAAAGACAACGGCAAATACCTTTGTCCAGAAGAGTGATAGACGATCCCAAGCTGGATTTTTCGTTTTGAAAAATAGGCCATGAAGCAGCGCAATGTAGGACGCCAAGCCGATGGTAAATACGGGGAAGATTGCGTGAAACGACACGACGAATGCAAATTGCAATCGCGACAATACGAGCGGATCAAGTTCCATTTCACTCTCCTAAGACCTGAATCGGTATCCCATAAAAGGGTTAACACAAGCTTAGTTGAGCCTTAGTGGCACGACACTTTTAGTTATAAGCACTAAGCTTATTTCTTTTCCACTGCTATTGACCATTTACTACGCCCTTCTTGGACAACCATCATATAATAATCAATGGGTGTCCAAGATGAGTCGCATTGACGCACCAAGCACCAAAGCGGTGCACTATGCCTCTTTCATCATGTTCTTAACCATGATCCCAGCTACTATCCAGCTACTACATTAACTGCTATCGCGACATTATTACGACGCTGACCATATAGCCGGTGTAGGCGATAAACAGAGCCAGCAGAATACCGCCTTCTAAACGATTGATGCGCCGAGGGCGGCCGCGCCAGGAAAACGCAAACAGAATCATCAAGAGCGTCATGCCCGTCATGACGCTCCAGTCGCGCACCAACACTTCCCGCCCTGCTTCAATGGGCGCAATGACCCCCGCTAGACCAACAACCGCCAAGCTATTGAACAGGTTAGAACCCACCACGTTGCCTAATACCAAATCATGCTCTTTACGGCGCAAAGCGCTGATTGAAGATGCCAGTTCCGGCAGCGAGGTGCCAATAGCCACCACTGTTAAACCAATGATCAAGTCACTTACGCCGAAGCGAACAGCTATTTCCACTGCCCCCCACACCAATAAGCGTGAACTCGCAATAAGCAGAAGCAGGCCCACCAGGGTCCACATAATGGACTTACCCCGGGACATCGGTTTGCTATCTAGGGTCTCAGCCACTTCAGATACGATTGCGTCGTCGGGCTGACTGCGTGAGCGAACGATACTGACAACGATAAAGGCCACTAATGCCAGTAAGAGACAGACTGCTTCCCAGCGTGCTACAAAACCATCCAGCAGCATTAAGCCAGTCGCCAGCATGACGAGCATCAGTATTGGCATCTCTTTGCGAATAACGCTGGAGTGAACGGCCAGTGGTGAAATAAGCGCAATCAGGCCTAAAATCAAACCTATATTGGCGATATTTGAGCCATAAGCGTTACCCACCGCCAAACCGGGATTTCCATCCAGTGCAGCGAGGACTGAAACCATCATCTCCGGTGCTGATGTACCAAAACCGATAACCAGCATGCCGATCAGTAGCGGAGAAAGCCCAAGCCAACGCGAGGTTGCTGCAGCACCATCAATAAACTTCTCGGCACTCCAAACCAACAGGATCAAACCAAACAAAACCGCTAAAGTGGGAAGCAACATTTCGTTTCCTTCAGAACATAATGATCAGCACTATTTTCAGGATTGCGTATCTTAATGTCGCTTCAAGCGTGGAGCAGTAAGATACTATTACTAGCAATGATGACTAACATATTGCGACCATCTGTTTAGGAACTATCCTGGCAGAAATATAAACGGTCACTATTAGCGTCATGCACTGCTTGTCATTGCGCCGCAGCATCGTTGTCTAAACTGACGCTTTGGTCAAGCAGCCTGGCGATGTTTTTGAACATTATTTCAGCGACATAGACTTGCTATACTGCATGATTAAAAGCTTAATTCGCCATAGCCTAGTAGTTTAGCTAGGTGTTCGCACTGAGAGTTTTGGTTTTTGCCCCCAAATAGATTGATGAAACGCCGCACATTACCGGTTAACACCCCACTCGTTGACCGCACTCCGCCTGAGGTTCGCACTCAGCGGAGACGTCTGCGTGCCTGTCATGAATGTGACTGGGTATCTGCCCTACCACCACTTAGCTCTGGCGAAAGAGCAAGCTGTCCAAGATGCTCGCATGTGTTAGTCAAACGTCACCGCTACCCAGCACAGCGCAGCATGGCGCTTGCCATCGCATCACTCATTGCATTGATAGTGGCGGTATCATTTCCCTTTATCAGTTTTACCGTTAGCGGGGTTAGCAACCGCATTGAGTTGACGCAGACCGCTACGGCCCTGATTGGCTTTCATCAGCCGCTCGTGGCGATCGCCATCATCATGACGATTGTGGTATTGCCAGCGGTATACCTGTTTGGCGTGCTTTGGCTCCAGTTTGGTCTTTTGCGTGACCATCCCTTGCCTTTTAGCCGCGATATAGCCCGCTCGTTAGCCCACTTAACGCCATGGATGATGGCCGATGTATTTATAATTGGTGCCCTTGTCAGCCTAATAAAAATAGCGGGTCTGGCCGATGTCGAGTTAGGCATATCATTCTGGGCATTTTGCGCTTTTGCACTTTTACTGCTGATGACGACTCAGTCTATCGATGCGGATTGGATGTGGTTCTCACTAGAAGGAGAGCCACTATCTCCTGACAATACTCAAACAGGTATGCCCGCCGCCGCCCAAGGTCTAACCGGCTGTCCTACTTGTGGACTTATAAACCGACTATCACCCCAAGGGCGTGGGTATTGTGTTCGCTGCCACGAAAAACTTCACCAGCGCTTGCCACACAGTTTGCAGCGTACCTGGGCGCTGCTGGGTGCATCGGCCATCATGTACATTCCTGCCAATGTTTACCCAATCATGACCACCACAAGTTTAGGCAACTCCACCCCATCCACTATTATTGGCGGCGTTGTTCAATTGATTCAGATGGGCTCATGGCCAATCGCAGCCGTCATTTTCATAGCCAGCGTTATCGTACCCGTGGGTAAATTAGTAGCGCTCACGTGGCTTTGCTTAGTGGTGAGACGAAGCAATGTCCTGAATGCCCAAAGCCGCACCCGTTTGTATCGATTAACGGAATTTATTGGCCGCTGGTCGATGGTAGACGTTTTTGTGGTCGCTATATTAGTGGCACTGATTCGCGCAGGATCATTAATGTCGATTACGCCAGGGCCAGCGGCACTCGCCTTCGGCTCCGTTGTCGTGTTAACCATGCTGGCAGCGATGACCTTTGATCCCCGCTTGATATGGGACACATCTTTGCCACAACGAAACTCTCTTCACCACTCCCTTCGCCACTCTCTTCTTCGCCGTAAAACGGCCACCAAGGAACCTGTTGATGGCTAATGAAACAACACCGCCCAATACCAATCAAACGAACGATGATCCAACCAGTGAGCAGGATTTAAACAAGGCCAAAACATCACGCCAGACCCGCCTTTCACCTATTTGGGTTGTCCCGATTGTTGCCATCGCAATAGGCTTATGGCTGGTATATGACAACTACTCTAGCCGGGGCACCCTGGTAACGCTGACCATGGACAGCGCAGAAGGCATTGAAGCGAACAATACGCTTATTCGCAGCCGCAACGTAGAAATCGGTCGAGTACAAAGCGTACGCCTCTCTGACGACCTCTCACATGCCGTTTTAACAGCACGCATTCAGCCGGAAGTAGAGGATATGCTGCGTGAAGACAGCCGCTTCTGGGTGGTCAAGCCACGTATTGGCCGTGAAGGGATTAGTGGCCTAGGCACCGTGCTATCGGGTGCTTATATTCAGCTGGAACCCGGCACTGAAGAGGCACCGAGACGCGAATTTCCGGTCAGCGACATTCCCCCCGTCGCCCCTGCTGGGCAGGCGGGCCTGCGGCTTAGCTTAACGAGTCAGCTCGGTAACTCCTTGCGCGTCGGTGACCCGGTTTCGTACCAAGGCTACACCGTAGGGCGAATTGAAGAGAACAGCTTTGAACCACAGTCGCGAACCATGCAGCACCAGGTGTTTATTGAAGAGCCCTACACCAATTTAGTCACTGACAGCACGCGCTTCTGGACGTCAAGCGGTATCGATTTCCAGTTAGGCGCTGATGGTGTACGGGTTAACGTCGAATCCATTGAAGCCCTGCTCGGTGGTGGCGTGACATTTGGTGTGCCCGAAGACCTCCCCATGGGTCAGCCGGTTGAGGCAAACTCTCGTTTCACGCTCTATGCGGATGAAAATGCCGCCCGAGAAGGAACGTTTAATCGTTACTTAGAGTATGTGCTCCTGGTTGATGAAACGGTGCGGGGCCTTTCCAAAGGAGCACCTGTAGAGTTTCGCGGCGTACGAATGGGCACCGTTGCCGCTGTACCATGGAACTTTACCGCTCCGCAGCCCGACTCCCGCGCCCGCTTTGCAATTCCCGTATTGATCAGGATAGAGCCGCAGCGCCTGGGCATCGAAAACAGCGATATCGATCTCGAAGAGTGGGAAGCCCGTTTTGAACGTATGTTTGGCCTTGGACTGCGCGCGTCATTAAAAAGTGGCAGCCTGCTAACAGGCGCACTATTTGTCGACTTGAACTTTCAACGTGACCTAGCCGACGAATATGTTGCCGAACGATTCTCTGATCGCGCCGTATTCCCTACAGTCGCAGGCGGGTTTGCGCAGATTCAAGCGCAGGTTACCGATTTGCTTGAGAAATTGAATGATCTTGAAGTTGAGCCTTTGTTAGCCGGCCTGGATCGTAATTTGCAAGCCTCTGAAAGCGTGCTCAATGAAGTTCGTGAAGTAAGCTCCTCTATCAATCAGTTACTGAATGATCCTGAGACTCAAGCGATTGGCGGTAATCTAAACGGTACTCTTGAGGAACTGCGTAACACGCTGCAGGGCCTGTCTCCCTCTTCGCCCGCTTACCAGGAGCTCACGACTGCCATCGAGCGACTGGATCGCTTAATGCGTGATCTGCAGCCACTTACCCGCACGCTTAACGACAACCCCAGAGCTCTGCTGTTTGACAACCTGGATGCCCAAGACCCAATTCCACGCGCGCCCCGTGATTAAGGAGCCTCCATGCTTATAGGGAAACGTATGACCAACTGGATCAAGTGTTTACTGCTGCTAATGATGTGCGTATTAGTATCGGCCTGTGCCAGCAGTACTACTCCCCCTACGCGATACATGCTACCGGTCGACCAGTTGAGCAGTACCACAAACCAACCAGAGGGCACGCTCGTGCTGAGCTCGCCTCGCTTGGCCCACTACCTAGATGTAGATGGCATCGTGATGCAGTTGGATGACATTACGCTGAACGCTGCACGTGAACATCAATGGGCAGAAGGACTGGATCGGCAGCTAGAGCGAAAAATACGTACCCACTTATCGCAAGCACTGCCGATGCTCAGGGTTATACGTGCAGAAAATGAACCCTCTGATGCACTAACCCTGCGTCTAAGCGTTGACCAATTTCAAGGCCGGTTTGATGGCGTAGCCTTGGCTAGTGGCCAATGGCAATTACTAAACGCTGCGGGTGAGCTGCTGGTGATGGAGAATTTTCACGCTGAGACCCCGTTGGAAGCAGACGGTTATCCGGCTCTGGTCCGGGCGCTGAGCGCAAGCTGGGATCAAGCCGCAGAGCTGATCGCTACTCAAATACGCCAGGGCAACTATTTTAATTAATTTGCAGTTTTCTAAACGTAGCTTGCTGAACTACGCTTGACCTAAGTCTTCTCAGGGATGTTCACATGACAGATGAGCCGAACGATACTGCTGCATTACCCGCTGTTCAACTGCGTGATGCAGTGAATACTCTGATGCATACAGTCACTACCCTGCTGGAGGACAAGGCGTCGCCCACGACACTTGAGACCGCCCTGCATAGTCACGACGCACTGCTGGACCAACTAGCAATGCACTCAATGGACGGATCAACACTCGCGGCACTTGAGCGCATCGAGCAATTTATAACCCTGTGCGCGGGGGACTACTATAAAAGCGCGGCAGCTAAGCTCGACGAGCAACAGCAAAACCGTTTTATTTCGGTGTTTGCGCGCAGGCTGCTCGCCCTGGATGGGTTAGGGCCAGCAACCGCACGCCAGCTGTTTCAACTGGACGTTTTCACTCCCGAGCAGTTTTTTGCATTAACGCCTAAGGCGCTTGCCCAGCTGCAATTACCCCCAGCGACACTGGCTCGGCTGATCCCCCTACATGCCCAACACTCGTCGCTGACACGAGACAGCCAAACAAGCTGACGCTATATAATCGTGTTACACTGCTCGGCTTATTACTGATACGTAAGTTTTCTGATGCGCCCGTGCGCATCAGATCGCAGTGCTGCTAAGCATTGTAGTCTTCACGTCTCCTGTCACGGTCATCCACGGCTAATCAACGACCATCGCGGCACGCTTAGATATCTGGCACACTGCGCTGCCGCGAAGATCGATCAACCTCGCTTTTTGAACATTAAATCTAGTGAAAATAACCACTTACCGGTATTTACTCACTAGGTGACTGCGGAGAACGCATGAGCTTTTCTGAACTTGGCCTGCACGCCGATCTATTACGCGCTGTCACAGCGCAAGGTTATACCGAACCTACCCCGATACAACGACAAGCCATTCCCGTCGTCTTGGAAGGTCGTGACATGCTCGCCAGCGCCCAAACCGGCACTGGCAAGACGGCAGGTTTCACACTGCCGATGCTGCAACGTTTAAATACCGGCAAGCGTCCTGGCAAACGTCAGGTACGTGCACTGGTGCTAACCCCTACTCGTGAGCTTGCTGCTCAAGTAGGTGAAAGCGTATCTACTTATGGTCAACATTTAGCGCTACGCTCGCACATCATCTTTGGTGGCGTAGGCCAACAGCCTCAAATTGATGCGCTTAAAGCCGGCCTTGATGTACTGGTTGCCACACCAGGTCGCCTTTTAGATTTACACCAGCAGGGACATGTAGATCTCTCTGCGGTAGAAATCTTGGTGTTAGATGAAGCAGACCGTATGCTTGATATGGGCTTTATCCACGACATCAAACGCCTGCTGCGCCTAGTACCCAAAAAGCGTCAAAATCTACTGTTCTCAGCCACCTTCTCAAATGAGATCCAAACCCTGGCTCAACAGCTGCTGGACAATCCAGCAATGATTGAGGTAGCACCACGTAACGCGACTGCTGAGAAAATTGAGCAAGCTATTTACCGCGTGGATCGTGAGAAAAAACGCGAATTATTAGCGCACTTAATTCAACAGAATGGCTGGTTTCAGGTGTTGGTGTTCACACGCACTAAACATGGTGCGAACCGCCTAGCTGAGCAGCTCTCTAAGCAAGATATACCGTCAATGGCGATCCACGGCAATAAAAGCCAAGGTGCCCGTACGCGCGCTTTAACAGCGTTTAAAAGTGGCGATTTACAGGTGCTTGTGGCTACCGATATTGCCGCACGGGGCCTTGATATTAATGAGCTTCCACATGTCGTCAACTTCGACCTACCCAACGTAGCGGAAGATTACGTTCACCGCATTGGACGCACCGGCCGTGCTGGTAGCAATGGTGAAGCAGTTTCACTGGTATGTGTCGATGAAGACGGCCTGCTAGGCAATATTGAGCGGCTAATTAAGCAGACACTGCCGAAGCATATAGAGCCCGGTTTTGAACCTGACCCCAGCATCAAACCTGAACCTATCGAGAATGGCCGACGCAATCAGCGCCAACCCCGCGCTAAACGCAAACCTGAAGGCCAGAGTGCTAATACCGGTGGTGAACGCAAACGCCGCGTTCGCCGCTAGCGCGGCTTGCTGGAATATGCGAAGGTGTCGCCTTTGTATATTCCAGCCTCTTGTATAAAGCAGCTATTTTGCCGTTAGGCATGAACAACTTTTCATGGAGTGATTATGGCGTCTTCTCAACTTATGGCGGAGTATCGCCAATGGCTGACGTTTCAGCGTCAAGAGCAACTCAGCCGCGAGCATCAAGGTATTGTGCAGCGTTTAGAAGACGCTCGGGCATCTGCTAATCAAGTGTTACAGGCCTACCGCAGCATGGCTGAAAAGGCATCTGTTGAGGGCGCTTGCTACCGCACGATATTCTTGCGTCAACGCGATGACAACCACGCCCTGCCCTGCGAAGGCTGGCTGTTTGTGCGTCGCGTACTGAGCGAAGGTAATAGCACCCGCGTACGTGTCACTCTGCTTGAAACCTTTACCCTGGAAGACGGCATTATGGCGCCAGGTGATAAACCTGCACGTAAGCTGACTTTAGAAATATTTGATCAGTTGCAGATGGATAAAGGCATGCGCACCAATGTCAGAGTGGACTGCCTAGACTCCTCACAAGACTATCACTTCATTACGCTACTCGATGCCGTACGCGGAGACTTGCGCCCCCACCTTAAGTAAGCGTTGGTATGAAATAAGCACCTCTATGGCATCGCGTCGTTCAATTACGTTTATTTTACTAATGGTCGTGGTGGGGCTAAATCTTCGCCCCGCCATGTCATCAGTTGCCCCCTTGCTAACCCGCTTACAAGAAAGCGCGGGGCTTTCGGCGACTGCTGCGGGTCTACTCACCACCCTTCCCGTACTCTTTTTGGGCTTGTCTGCGCCCCTGGCTCCTACACTCGCCAAACACATAGGCAGTGAACGGGCGCTGAGTGCTGCGCTGATACTTCTCGCCGCAGGGCTTATTTTGCGTGGTTTGCCGCTTCCCGGGGTGTTATTCATCGGCTCAGCAATGGCAGGCTGTGCGATTGGCATTGGCGGCACCTTATTACCCGCCTTGGTTAAACGTGAGCTTCCTAACAGCGCCGACCTACTGACCGGCCTGTATACCATGGCGCTCTGTTTTGGTGGCGCTCTAGGCGCCGGCCTAAGCGTGCCATTAACACAACTACTGGGTAGCTGGCAGGCAAGCTTGATGAGCTGGTCATTATTGGCACTGCTAGCGCTTATCCTATGGCACTACCAGATGCCTCGATCCTCCCAAACCAATACGCTCTCTGCGCCAAAAAGCGGCATCTTACGACTGCTCAAGCAACCACTGACTTGGCACGTTATGCTGTTTATGGGTATTCAATCCTCCATGGCTTATATCGTGTTTGGCTGGCTACCAACGCTGCTAGTCGACCGCGGCTATAACGAGGCCGACGCGGGCTGGACCATGGCCGTATCAATCATGTGTCAACTGGCGTCTGCTTTAGGAGCACCTTGGCTTGCACGCTTGGGAAAAGACCAACGCCCAGCTTTATTGTTAGTACTCTTAAGCACCGCCGCAGGCCTGTGGATGCTGCTGATCGCGCCACTCATCTGGAAATGGCCCGGCGCGGCACTTCTGGGGATTGGTCAAGGGGGCAGCTTTAGTTTAGCGCTGAGCTTGTTAGTCTTACGCACAGCAAATTCAAGGCTGGCAGGGCAACTGTCCGGCCTTGTTCAGGGCGGTGGTTATACATTGGCAGCGCTGGGACCGTTTGGCGTAGGGGTTATGCTTCAATCAGGCGCCAGCACCTCACATATCGCCTGGCTACTAATCGTACTGATCACGGTTTGCTGTGGTTTCGCATTACTAGCGGGACGCAATCAGCGGCTAGATGATATAAGCGGCGGACTTTTGGTCGAGCGGGTCACCCGCGGTAATTGATTCCCAGGTTTCCTATATAACCTCAGGAGATGGCAATGCCCCCCTACTCCCTTTTAGCCAGCAATGCCATGACCGATAAACGTATTTTAGTGATTTACACAGGCGGTACGATTGGCATGCAGTCGCACCCCAATGGGCTTGCCCCGGGCGGTAACTTTGCTACCCGAATGGCTGCAGCGCTTACTCAACTACCAATTGCTCAACAGCAGGCTCTTCCGGTATATGATGTCATTAGCTACGCGACACTAATTGACTCAAGCGCAGCCACACCCCTTACCTGGCAACAGTTAGCACTTGATATTAATGATCAACTGACGTCTTACGCTGGCTTCGTCATTATTCACGGCACCGACACCCTTAGCTGGACCGCAGCCAGCCTTGCTTACCAACTGCAGGGCCTTGATCGCCCAGTCGTTATCACCGGCTCCATGCTCCCGCTGGAAGCCCCCGACAGTGATGCTTTGGCAAATCTACATGGCGCCCTTAAGTTTGCCGCCACCCCGTCACTGCAAGAAGTGGCTATCTACTTTGCTGGGCAACTGCTCCGCGGCACCCGCGCCATCAAACAGCACAGCGATGCGGCCGATGCCTTCACCAGCCCCCAACTACCCCTTACTAGGTAAGCGGGTGGGCGACGATTTCGTTTATTACCCCAATCGTGGACTGGGACAGCAACAGCGTGGCGCGCCCCGCTTCGAGCTGCCTGACTACCGCTTGGTCAATCAAGGGGAAGTTGTCCGTATTGTGCTTTGGCCTGGCATTACCGCTTGGCAGCTTGATACGTGGTTGGGTGATTCACGCGTCAAGGGTGCCCTGCTTCAGCTCTGGGGTGCAGGCAATCTACCTAACGACCCTGGCTTGCTGGATGTGCTTGCTAAAGCCAGTGGAGAAGGCAAGTTGCTCGCGGCCATTAGCCAGTGCCCCAAAGGGAGCGTTCATCTAGGCGCTTATGCAGCGGGGCATGGTCTCAGCGATGCCGGCATTATGGCGGGCGACAGCATGACACCTGAAGCAGCCTTTACTAAGCTTGCCCATTTATTGGCACAGCCACTGACGTTAGAAGATCAGCGACAGCGCTTTTTAACGCCTCTCGTCGGTGAGCGTTAACTCATCAAAATTGTCGCCGTGCTGGCATTAGCTGAGATTAAGACTATGGTGAATGAGGTTAACCTAACAGTTTGAAGGAGCAACAGATTATGGAAAAACCGGTACATCATTTCAGCGAGTTATTTGAACAGTTGGGTCTTGCTTCAGACGCAGACTCCATTGAGCGCTTTATACAACGCAACGCCCCTTTGCCCGAATCAATGCCCCTGGCTGACGCCCCTTGCTGGAACGAAGGACAAGCTGAATTTCTAAAAGAAGCGGTCGATGAAGATGCGGATTGGGCAGAGGTCGTCGATCACCTTGATGCCTCAATGCATAAAGCTAATTAAGCCATTAAGATTTTCGCGCCGCATCGACGCGGCGCCTAAACCAGGCACCAATAAGTAGCAGTAACGCGAGTGCTATGAGGGGTAACACCACATCAAACTGCAACGCATCCTCCTCTTCAATAGCTTCCAAGGCGCCATAAATGGCACTGCTATAGACAACCCACTTCACTGCTAAACCAAGTGTTGCCGCCAACAGGAAGGTCTTGATAGAAATATTACGTAGCCCCGCGGCAAAGTTGATCACCGAATGAGGGAAGCCGGGCAATACCCGAAGCGCACACTGAGTCATCAAATCGCTACGCTGCTCAAGCATCTGCATCACTTTTAATGTCAGCCCGCTGGGATTCCATCGTCTTCCAGCTCTTGCCGCTAACTGATACGCCCCCAGTGCGCCTACCACACTACTTATCGTCAGCATAAGCGTAGCGATAAGTGGCGGGTAAAATGGCGCAATAAGCCACAGTCCAATACTGCCGGGCAAGCCTATAGCCAACGTAATGGCCATAGTTAGCATCACGCCAATAATCACCACAGGGTGATGCGATGCTTGGGAAGCCCAGAGCTTAAATGCCATTAAATCTGGCGAATACCACAGCCACAGATAGGTAAGCATCGCGAAACACGCAAAACCGAGCGCCCACCGCCATGATCGTCGTGGGGTTTTATTCATTTAAACGAGCTTCTACGCGCTCAAGTATTTGTCGACTCACTTTACCCACTAACGGCTTGGCGGCCTTATTAACGGCTTTTTCCATTAACCGATTGCGAATCTCATAGCTCAGCGTCAGCGACACTTCCGTGCCTTCTGGCACTTCTCGAAGTTGATATCGCCCCTGATTTTTAACGCCATCTAACGACTCCCATGCCAGTACATGCGGCGGCTGGATCTCGGTAACCAGGACATCAAAGGCCCAGTCCATGCCCACTGCGCGCACATGCCACCGATAGCGATTCTCGCCAAGTGTGTCGATAGAACGAATCAGGTCAGAGTAATCAGCAAAGTCTTCAACACGGCGCAAAAGTTCAAACACGCGCTCGGGTGATGCATTAACAATTTCATTGTGTTCAATGGTGGCCATCGGTATCCCTCTAACAGTGTGGACGATTAGCGTAGCATGTTGATATTAATGCTGCTCGCCAACAAAGTGTTGGCTTCAATGAGTGCTAAAACTGGTCAGATTAACGGCTATTGCGTAAACTGCCGCCTTTCCGGACCGGACCCCGGATCGCCGCGCCAGCTAAGTGCTGTTCGCGATTAATAAATTCTCCGACAACGAGTACTTCCTCATGTCATCAACTCCCTCAGTGGCGACCCATAACGCCACGTCCGTGGTTATCTATTCCGGTGGAATGGACTCTTTTACCGTGCTGCATCGCACGCTACGTGAAGGTCTCAGCGTACATGCGCTGTCGTTCGACTATGGTCAGCGCCATGCCCGCGAGCTCGATACGGCTCGCCAGGTTTGCACGTCGCTTGGCGTGCCACACCAAGTCATCGACATACGAGCGATTCATGGCCTAATCGATAATTCAGCGCTCACCAACCCAGACCAGACAATGCCACATGGCAACTACGCCATGGAGAATTTACGCGCTACCGTGGTGCCTAATCGTAATATGATTTTGCTCTCACTCGCGATTGCCAAAGCAGTTAACATTGGCGCAGGTCGTGTCGATTACGGGGCCCATGGCGGCGACCATATACTCTACCCCGACTGCAGGCCCGAATTTGTTGAGGCGATGAATCACGTGGCGGGCATCGCCAACTTCGAGCCCGTGACGCTACACGCCCCCTACCTCTCCTCAAGTAAGGCCGACATTCTACGTGAAGGCCTTGCCATGGGGCTGGATTATCGCCACACCTGGACATGCTACGAAGGCCGAGAATTAGCCTGCGGTGTATGCGGCAGTTGCCGCGAACGGCTAGCTGCTTTTGCCGCCAATGGTGTCACAGATCCACTGGCCTATAGCCCTGACAACCCAATAGGTCAGCGCTGATGTATCAGATCAAAGAAGCGTTTTACACCCTCCAGGGGGAAGGCGCCCAGGCAGGCAGAGCCAGTGTTTTTTGTCGCTTTACCGGCTGCAACCTCTGGTCGGGCCGTGAAGCTGATCGCGCGACGGCTAAATGCACCTTTTGCGACACCGACTTTATTGGCACTGATGGTATCAACGGCGGAAAGTTTGCCACTTCCAATGCCCTTGCCGAACATATTGCCGCGCTTTGGCCCTATCATAGCGACGAGGCAACGCCCTATGTCGTGTTTACCGGTGGGGAACCTTTACTGCAGCTTGACGCGGCATTGATTGCCACGCTTCACAGCCATGGGTTTGAAGTGGCCGTCGAAACGAATGGCACGCTTGCACCGCCTCCAGGTATCGACTGGCTGTGTGTAAGCCCCAAGGGAAGCAATCCATTGGCCGTTACCCAAGGTGACGAATTAAAACTCGTTTACCCCCAGGTAGACGCACCCCCAGAGCAGTTTTCAGGCCTGGAGTTTCGTCACTTCTTTCTACAGCCGATGGATCTTGCTCCGCTCAACCAGGACAAAACGACTGTCGCTGAAGCGACCGCGTACTGTATGGCCAATCCGCAGTGGCGTTTATCGCTGCAAATGCACAAATTAGCAGGTTTTGATTAATGTCTTTATTCGTTACCCAACTGACACATATCGACGTCTCTCTTTGGTGCTCCAAGCGCGGCTTAGTCGGCTGCAGCTGGCAGGTAGATGCCGTACTGGATGGCGAGCTAGGTGAAGATGGCATGCTGTTCGATTTTGGTGAAGTAAAACCGTGGATCAAGCGCACGCTGGACAATGGGCTTGATCATACGCTGCTAGTCCCCACGCAAGCGCCAGGCGTCAGTGTCACCGAATGCCATGAAGGCCTATGCGTTCGCTCCACAACGCCCTATCCAATGGAAGTACGCGGCCCCAAAGAGGCGTTTAGCCTGTTGCCCTGGCAAACCATTGAGCTTGACACAGTCGCTGAGCATTTAAGCCAGCAGCTCACCCAAGAGCGGCCCGAAAATGTCCACCGCGTTACCTTAAGACTTAGCGATGAGGCCATTGATGGCGTTGCCTATGGCTACACGCACGGCCTAAAACGCCATTTAGGCAACTGCCAGCGTATCGCCCACGGCCACCGTTCGCGACTGCATATTTTTCAGCAGGGTGAGCGTCAATCTAAGCTCGAACAGCAGTGGGCGGCATGGTTGGATAATCGCTACTTACTTGAAGAAGCGGATATTACATCACAGGATAACGACTTCCTTACCTGCGGCTATCGCGCAGCCCAAGGTGATTTTTCCATTACACTTCCACAGTCGCTATGTGCCGTTCTACCCGGCCCCACCACGGTAGAAAATATTGCCGCCTGGCTGGCAAAAGAGGTGGCCACGCAAAGCGGTATTACCACACGCATTCAAGCCTTTGAAGGTGTCAATAAGGGCGCAATTGCCGTGTCTTCACCAAGTGTTACGAAATGAGTGAAGGATGTCGTGCAGGGTGTGGCGCCTGCTGTATAGCGCCTTCAATTAGCTCAGCCATCCCCGGCATGCCTGAAGGCAAGCCGGCGGGCGTTCGCTGCGTTCAGCTCGACGAACACAACCTATGCCGTCTCTTTGGTGACCCGAGTCGTCCGAAGGTTTGCGAACGCTTTAACTTTGATACCAGCGTTTGTGGCGAGCACCGTGAAGAGGCGCTCGCCACGCTGACCTGGCTAGAAGAAGACACACGCTAGAGGCGTAGCCTATCCACCCCTACCAGAGCCAACCTGCCAACGGCTAGTTTTCAATACCCACGGGGTGCGGTAAGCGCCGATCCAACAAACTGATCCAGCGTGTCAGTACCGGGGCATCACTGTGGCTGACTTCACTCAATAAACGGCGAAAGCTCTCCTTGGCCTGCTGATCATTAGGCTCGATGCGCGTCAGCCATAGCTCCAGAGCCGCTAATTCCTGGTGGCGATTACCGTGCTCACGAGATTGATTAATCGCCATTTCGGCCAGTGCTTTAACCTCATTGGCGGGATGCCCCAGAAGAGAGCGCACTCTGGCAAGCTGCGTGGCTAACTCAGGTAAGAAAAGCGTTGTCCTTTCTCGGGCGATCACCAAACACTGGTCGAGATAATCTTCTGCGGCGTTTAATTCGCCCAGCTCAATACAGGCGTCCGAGTACCACAACACTGGCCGCTGATAGCGATCACGTCCATTGAGCTCCGCCATTTGGTCCAGACAATCGCGCAATTGCGTTAACCCAGAGGCATCACCGGCTAAAGCCCGCTGCCAGCCAAGAATACTTTGTGCAGAAATTTGCCACAGCTGTAAATCAGGGGTGCCCGTCATGGCGGCCGCCCGTTCTGCATGTCGCGCGGCTAGGTGCACATGGCCTAATTGACGAAAGAGCGCGGCCGCAAATAACAGTGCAAGCGCCAAGGTACCGGGGTGAGCAATCTTCTCCGCCAACCGAATGGCCGCTGAGACCTGGCGCTCGGCACGCTGATAATCGCCCCGTAAGCAGAGTGCCCAGCCTTGAAAACAAGCAGCAGAGACTTGCGGATGATCTGAGAATGGCAACCACTCAATCATCATTTGCGCATTAAGCGGATCGATTTCATCCAAATGGTCGTGAGCCTGCTGAATGCGGCCAGCCCAATACTCGCAATTAGCCCGAGCATAGTCGGCTAAACGGCGATAGCGCGGGTCTTCGAGGCGCGATGCGATATCAGCCAGCGTCGAAGCAAGGGCAAACGCATCGGCATGGGCATAGCGCTGGCTACGCCCTACCCAAAGTCCCCATTTGACCAGAAATATCTGCTCTAAATCTTCTGGATCTTCGAGGCTATCGCTGCCTGCTTCCCGCAGTAGCTCCCTGGCACGCACGAAGCTTTCATGAGCGGTCGGCGAACCGTGCCCCTCTAATGAAAAAGCGGCCTGGCCGCGCACGGTGAGCAAGCTGACTTCTCGTTCGATTTCATGCTCGACGTGACGTAGGCTGGCTAAACCAAAATCAGCCATGCGAAGGGCGGTTCTGTTGGCACTCACTTTAAGGGCTTCCCGGGCTGCCAGCTCAAAATAGCGTGCGCCGCGAGCATAATGACCGCTACGGCGCAAATGGGTGGCAAAATCCCCCGGGTGGCGACTAATCCACACCGGGAAGCGCTCTTCGATTAAGGTCACCACCTGTTGATGTAGCTTTACACGGACGTCACGCGGGCATGATAAGTAAGCGGCTTCTTGCAGTAACTGATGGCTAAACTGATATTCGTGCTCGCCACTCTCTTTATCGACCGGCTCGACAATTTCCAGCACCCGCATATGTTCTAGCGCCTGGTTTAAGCGTCCTTTTTCCCAGCCACTGCACTCAAGTAGGAAATCCAACCGGAATCGCTTACCGAGTACCGCCGCCACGTGGGCAATTTCACGATCTCCCTCAAGCTGATCAATGCGGCTGGCCAGAAGCCCTAATAACCCTTTGGGCAGCTCATCAAATTGAACACTGCGGCCTTCTCGGCGATCCATATCCAAGCGACGACATATCTCCTGCATATAGAGCGGCACACCATCGCAACGCTCAATAATCTGATTGCGCAGTCGAGGGCTCAGGTGAATGCGGTAACGCCGTGACAGCTGAGATAGCAACCGCGAGCACTGCAAGGCATCCAGATTACCTAGACTGATCTGCTGATCCCAATGCAACTTCACAGGCAACACTTCACGGCCATGATGGCTGGCTACCAACATAAAGGCAGTATTAATGGGCAAACGGGCCTGCAGTCCGGCTAATACTTTAAATGAAGGTTCATCAAGCCACTGCAGATCATCGATCATTAGCACCAGGGTATGGGTGGTCGCCTGACGCTCTATCAAGCGGTGCAGCAACATGACCACCAGCTCAACGGCCTCACCGCTTTGAGCAAGCTGGGTGATTTCCTGTACTTCATGAACCCCAAGTGCTTGCTCCAGGAGATGCTGTCGGTCTGATGCAAGTTGATCAAACTCAAGCGTTGCCTGTAGCTCGTGAATAGCCTCAACGGTCAGGGTTTGCTTGAGATACCAGCCAACCAGCGTGCGGGCAACGCCATAAGGATCCAGTACCGAAAGACGCGTGGTGGGCTGCCAGCAAATCGCTGCATCACGGCTTAGCTCTAGCTGACGAAAGCCGACCATCAAAGCCGACTTACCCATCCCCGAAGCCCCACGTACCAAAACGCTTTGGCGCAGGCCAATACCCGCCCGCGCCAGCGCATCGCGTAAAGTGCGCAATGAGGTTTCACGGCCGACCAAGCTGGGCGGCAGTGCGTCGCGGCCTCCCTCGTTCTGGCCCAGGACCAACGCGCGTAAACGAACGCGACCGTCGCTGGCAACCAAGCGTGACACCAGCCTCGGCTGTAAATCGAGCGCGGGCGGCATGTGCTGACTGGCTTCTTGGGAAATAACCAGCTCACTCCCCTCGGCAGCACTCATGAGTTCCAACGATGTTTGCGTGACTTGCCCTAAAGGGTCCGCCAATTGACGCTCAGGAAGGTAAACAACGCGGCCACTGTGCAAACCAGCGGCCAGCTCAAACTGAGGAACATCCCCTTCGCCAGACCAGTGTCGAGCGCTCTCCTGAGGAAGTGCCTGACGGCAGTGCTCATAGAGCGCCACCAGCTCAGCCAATTGATGCGCAGGACCGTGGGTACCAAAACATGCCAACCCCAAGCCACCGGTGGCGCCAGGCAACCAAAAGCCTCCAAGATGATGGCACTGCTGCTCTAACCAGCGCAGTAACTCCAACTGCAGAGTAAGACAGTGGCGGGTCGCCGCCCGGTCTTGCCACTCCCCTTTAAGTCGCAGGCGAATAGCCATTACGGAGAGCTGGCGCAGCTCAATCTCGTCTTCACGGAGAGGTTTACTGTCCGCAGCCAGCGCGCGAGAAAAAGCCCCTTGCGGGCTCATCATGCGCGGATCATGGTGACCATCCGACCAGTAGCTAGCCAGCTGTAAAAAGCTTGGCTCGGGCTGCTGACCCGACAAAGCTAATAGCTGCAAATAGCTATTATACTGCTCGTGGGCGGCGGCCATTTGGTTCTGTTCAGCAAGTTGACGTACCAAACGTTCATGAAACGGGCCGTAGCCTGAAAAGCGGCTAACCAAGGTTTCCAGAATGGGATCGGGTACATCCGCATGGGCTTCAAGCACCTGTTCGGCAAAGCGGATGACACGCTGGCGCCACTCATTACGCACTTGAACCAACCAACGCTGAAACTCGCTACAGTTGGTCAACTGCAGCTCTTCAATCAAGTCGCCTTGATAACAAGCCATCAGCGCTTCTAAGGTATTTAAATCGCGCGGCCCTTCCAGCAACTGCTGCAGCGTATGAAGGTCTACCTGCCAATTAGCAGGGAGCTGAAATGCTATTGTTTGCCGGGAGACACTCAACACTCGGTCGGCACTCTCTCCCAGCGACTGGCGCAAACAGTGCAGCGCATGGCGCAGGTTGGTTCTACCTGACGACAACCCTTGATCGGGCCATAACAACTCCGCTAAAGCAGCGCGGTTAACTGGCTGGCGATGCAGCAGAAGATAAACAAGCAGCGCCTTTACTTTGTCGTAGCTAAAGTGGGTGAGTACATCTTCGCCCTGAGTAAGCGAAAAATGGCCAAATAGGGTTAACTGATCAGTCTCACGAGCATCGCGCATGATAAACATCCTGCCGGGCTAAGCGGCTTAAGCTGGCACACCGCTATGAAAACGAAAAGCCGTATCGGGCGAAGTAATCAGCTCCGCTTCACGCGCTACAAAAAAGCGATCCGCTCATCAATAGAGTTTGAAGTTTGCTGGCGCGCCAGTAACAAGTAGTCTTCAAAATGACGACCTTCTGACTTCACCAAGGTGCGATAAAACTTGGCTAGCTCTTCATCTAAATAAGGGATCAAACAAGCGAATCGTTCACAGCTACGCGCTTCAATAAGTGCGCCAATGATAAGCACATCAATTAGCCGTTCGGGATCATTGCTACGTAAATGGCGTCTAAGGCCTTCAGCGTAGCGAGATGCTGTTAAATGCTGGTAGGCAACCCCACGTGCTTCCATTAGCGCAACCACTTGCTCAAAATGCAGCAGTTCTTCGCGCGCTAGTTGCGACATTTTACTTAGCAACAGCGGTTGATCGACGTAGCGATAGAGCAAACTCATTGCCGTGGAAGCCGCTTTTTTTCTCACACTGAGCATGATCGATAAGCAGCGTTTCAGGGTTTTCAAGCGCCCACTGCAACCACTCCCTAGGGGTATCGCAGGCCAAAAATTGGTACAGACTTTCTGGCAGCAGATCATCAGCTTTTAAACCATGGTCAGCCGTCTGCAAGACGCTTTTATGTAATGCACTGGGTTGTATCAACATAACACCATTACCGATCTTGTATTTCACTATTGTACAACATATAAGCGCGCAAGGCGCTTAGTCCCTGTTGCCTGCGGTTCTTGAAACCTTACATCTTCTATTTCTAATGTAGCAGCGTACCCAAAAGCGCTCCACACACTTTATAGGCACAGCTTATAGTCACTGTGTGCCTAGCGACTTTTTCCCTAGCGGCCACTTGCCGCTACAGCAACACGATGACGCTAGGGTAATAAATTGAGGACTATGGTAACGCGCTGTAACGTCAATCACACCCGCACACGCTTAGGTTGACTTAGAAACAGGAAAAAACTTTCCTGAATTTAGGCTAATCGACTAATAAAAAGCGTTTTTTTGATTCATTTTGATCCCGACATAAACACAAAGTACAAGACACGCTTCTTCTTGCCATCTTAACATTGTCGACAGTTTGCCGTAGAATCTCAGCCATCCAACCATATGCTGTTTGTCAAGCGTATGTCATATGTGAATGGCCCTGCTTTTAAAACTGCGCAGCCAACACCGTGCAACGTTTAGGCCGTCACCATAAAGTAAATGAGAACGTAGATGAGAGGGCCCCAACGTGCTTGAAGCTTACCGCCAACATGTCGAGGAACGTGCTGCTGAGGGCATCCCGCCCAAACCCCTAACCGCCGAACAAGTAGCGTCACTGGTTGAGCTACTAAAAACGCCACCGGCCGGTGAAGAGGAGTTTATTCTTGATTTAATCACCAATCGCGTTCCGCCGGGCGTGGATGAAGCCGCCTATGTAAAAGCGGGTTTTCTAACCGCGGTTGCGAAAGGTGAAGCAAGCTCACCGCTGATCGACAAGATTCATGCCGTTAAGCTGTTGGGCACCATGCAGGGTGGCTATAACATAGTTTCGATGGTCGAACTGCTCGATAACGAAGAACTCGCCCGTGAAGCAGGTGAACAGCTTAAGCACACACTGCTTATGTTCGATGCCTTCCATGACGTAGAAACACGAGCGAAAAACGGTAATAGCGTTGCCAAAGAAGTGATTCAATCTTGGGCCGATGCTGAGTGGTTCCTCTCTAAACCAGCGCTGGCTGAAAAAATCACTCTAAGCGTGTTTAAAGTACCCGGCGAAACCAACACAGATGACCTGTCTCCCGCGCCGGATGCTTGGTCACGCCCGGACATTCCGCTGCACGCCAATGCCATGCTCAAAAACGAGCGCGACGGCATCGAGCCTGTAACACCTGGCACCACCGGCCCGCTCAAGCAGATCGAAGACGTTAAAGCCAAAGGCTTCCCGGTCGTATACGTAGGTGATGTAGTAGGTACCGGCTCATCGCGTAAATCAGCCACCAACTCCGTTCTGTGGTTCTTCGGCGATGACATTCCTTACGCACCGAACAAGCGCGCTGGCGGCTTCTGCTTTGGTAGTAAAATTGCGCCGATCTTCTTTAACACCATGGAAGATTCGGGCGCCCTGCCGGTCGAAATGGACGTTACCAACCTGACCATGGGCGATGTCATCGACGTTTATCCCTATGCAGGTAAAGTGTGCAAACACGATAGCGATGACGTCATTACTACCTTTGAACTTAAAACGCAGCTGATCCTTGATGAAGTACGCGCTGGCGGCCGTATTCCGCTGATCATTGGTCGCGGTCTGACCGGTAAGGCGCGGGAATCGCTGGGTCTACCGACCTCTGACGTCTTCCGCCTACCTGATCAGCCCAAAGATACCGGCAAAGGCTTTACCTTAGCGCAGAAAATGGTGGGTAAAGCGTGTGGTTTAGATGGCGTTCGCCCCGGCATGTACTGCGAGCCCAAAATGACCACCGTTGGGTCACAAGACACTACTGGACCGATGACCCGCGATGAGCTGAAAGACCTTGCTTGCCTTGGCTTCCAGGCCGATCTGGTCATGCAGTCTTTCTGTCACACCGCTGCTTACCCGAAGCCAGTTGATGTGGACACGCATCACACTCTGCCTGACTTCATCATGAACCGTGGCGGTGTCTCACTGCGCCCCGGCGACGGCATTATTCATAGCTGGCTAAACCGTATGCTGCTGCCTGACACAGTCGGTACCGGCGGCGACTCGCACACGCGCTTCCCGCTGGGCATCTCGTTCCCGGCAGGTTCAGGCCTGGTAGCCTTTGCTGCTGCCACCGGCGTCATGCCGCTGGATATGCCAGAGTCGGTACTGGTTCGCTTTAAGGGCCAGCGCCAGCCTGGTGTTACCCTGCGCGACTTGGTTCACGCTATTCCGCTCTATGCCATCAAGCAGGGCCTGCTGACCGTTGACAAATCCAACAAGAAAAACGCCTTCTCTGGACGCGTGTTGGAAATTGAAGGTCTGGAAGATCTGACTGTCGAGCAAGCGTTTGAACTTTCTGATGCGTCTGCCGAGCGCTCTGCTGCTGGCTGTACGATTACCCTGTCAGAAGAGAGCGTGACCGAATACTTGAAGTCCAACATTACCCTATTGAAGTGGATGATGGGCAATGGTTATGGTGACGAACGCACCATTAGCCGTCGTATTGAAGGTATGCAAGCATGGCTGGCTAATCCGAGCTTGATGCGCGCCGACCAAGATGCCGAGTATACTGAAATTATCGAGATCGATCTGGCTGAAATCAAAGAGCCGGTTCTCTGTGCGCCGAACGACCCAGACGATGCACGTTTGCTGTCTGAAGTCGCCGGCCAGAAAATCGACGAAGTCTTTATCGGTTCTTGCATGACTAACATCGGCCACTTCCGGGCTGCTGGCAAACTGCTTGAAAAGCAGCCTGCTGGCAGTTTAAAAACCCGGCTGTGGCTGGCACCACCGACGAAAATGGATCAGCATCAGCTGACCGAAGAGGGCTACTACGGTATTTACGGCCGTGCAGGTGCACGCATGGAAATGCCGGGATGTTCACTGTGTATGGGTAACCAGGCGCGCGTTGCTGCCAAGAGCACCGTTGTGTCTACGTCTACACGGAACTTCCCGAACCGCCTTGGTGATGGTGCCAATGTGTACCTAGCCTCTGCGGAATTGGCGGCCGTTGCCGCGGTAGAAGGACGCCTACCCAGCGTTGAAGAGTATCAGCGCTATATGGGTGAGTTTGACGCCATGGCGGGCGAGATTTATCGTTATATGAATTTTCACGAAATTGAGGAGTATCAAAAAATCGCCTCAAACGTGATTCCGGTCGCTCAAGAAGCTTAGTTGTTAATAGCACTTGAGGCCGCCCCATCGCCGATGCTCGCACCATCGCAGAAAATGTAAAACATTGCATTTTCTGAGTCGATGACCGAACGCCCCGCCACTGATCTTCAGGGCGGGGCGTTTTTTATGTACACCCTTGATAAAGCTTGGGATGGCAACCGTTTTTACCCCTAGGAGCATATGATGACGAACTCGATTGATATAGTGACGCCGGATCTTTGCGATGCGCATCCTGAGGTCGCAGTGCTTGACCCACTGTTTGCCAATTTTGGCGGTCTTGAAGCCTTCTATGGCCCTATTCGTACGATAAAGTGCTTTGAAGACAACTCCATGGTTAAGCAGGCCGTCGCCGAGCCGGGTAACGGCGCAGTGCTGGTGGTTGATGCAGGTGGTTCGCACCGCTGCGCCATGCTGGGAGATATGCTCGCCGAACAAGCCGTGGCGAATGGTTGGGCGGGCGTTGTCATGTACGGTTGTGTGCGCGATGTGGAAATACTCGCCGCCCTGCCAATCGGCGTGCAGGCGATGGGCAGCCATCCACGCAAAAGTGAAAAACATGGTGAAGGCCAACGTGATATCGACGTAACGTTTGCCGGTGTTACCTTTCAGCCTGGCCAGTGGCTGTATGCCGATAACAACGGCATTATTGTTGCCAAGCATGAGTTACCGTTGCCCTAAGTATTCAGAATATTACGTCTCAAAGCTAATCGATCCGCTTGCCAGGCGTGGCGGTTACTGCCACCCTGGTGACTCATTCTTACCGTTTAGTGACGATGCAGCCTTTGACCCATCTTGGCTCTGCCTTACTGCGCACACTGCGCGATCATCTTCGCCCTTTGATCGCCTATCATCTGTTTTTCACGCTGCTCGCTTCTGCTTTGCTGCTGCCCGCGATTACCTGGGTAATTCGTGGGTTACTTGCCCAACTCAACCGCACCGTCGTCACCAACGATGAGCTGATTACGCTACTGTTTAGCCCTCTCGGTTTAGTCGGCATGTTGATAGGGCTCGGATTTGCATTTCTGATTATTTATTGGCAACAGGCGGGCATGTTGCAGGTGGCCGTCCGACCACGCGATAACCACTATCGGCTGGCCCTAGAAGCACTCTGGCTGAGCACCCGTCGGCTGCCCGCCCTGGCGGGACTTGTCATACTTCAAGTGGGCACACACTTATTACTACTCGCACCCTTTATGCTCGGCCTAACGTGGCTTTACGACTTCTGGCTGAGTGGTATAGACCCTTACTATTTACAGCGAGTCCGCCCACCCGCGCTATGGTATTTCATTGCCTGCGCCCTACCTCTGATCATTGCCTGGATATGGGCGGCATCATGGCTCTATCTGCGCTGGTTGCTCGCACTGCCCTTGGTGGCCTTGGAAAGCTGCAGCCCCTGGCGGGCGCTTAAGCGCAGCGTTAGCTTAACTCGCGGCTGGCGACGCTCAATTGGTGCAGCGGTGCTGCTCTTGCTGGTGATCATTATCAGCCTTCCGCTGCTGATCACTCTGTTATTTGACCGCCTCTTCACGCCCCTGCTGTGGTGGCTACCCGAGCATAATGCTGTGCTGATTCCGGCGATGCTGGCGTACCTACTGGGCTATGTGTTGGTGACGCTGGCCATCACATTTGTGGGTATTGCCACCAACGCCCTGCTTTCTGCGTGTTTATATATGCAGCTAGCCCATCGTGAACCTCGCCCAGCTGCCCCGCCGGAAGATACGACTGCAGGACGTCTTGCCTGGGTGGTTGAACTCAGCGTGCTTGTTTTTGCCGGTCTTCAAGCGTGGTGGATTCTGAATAGTTTTGAAATACGCGACAACGTTGCAGTGATCGCCCATCGAGGAAGCTCCATGGTAGCGCCAGAAAACACCCTGGCTGCATTAGAGCAGTCCCTGGTTGATGGTGCTGACTATATTGAAATAGACGTACGCTTGAGCAGTGACCAGCAGGTGATGCTTTACCACGACCGCAGCATGGCGCGGCTAACCGGCGACAACCGTGAGTTTGGCGAACTGACCAGAGAACAGCTTAGTCAATTCGATGTAGGCAGCTGGTTTGGCGATGCGTTTCAAGGTGAGAATATTCCGGGCTTGGATGAGGCGCTGCAAAGAGTACGCGGAAAAGCCGGATTGATGATTGATATCAAGCCCCTGCCGGGTCAAGAGCAGGCGTTAGCCAATGCGGTAATAGATACTCTTAATGCAGAAAGTGACCTGCGCTATCGCTGCTGGGCGACCCAACAAAACGCCTATGACGGCTACACCGCCTGCGGCTTCCCTAATACACGTATGGATATGCGCATGGCGACAATGTCGCCATCGTTACTTGAGCATATCAACGCCCGAGCACCAGAGTTGCGAGTGACGTTGCTGGCGCAACTCATCTTACCCGGCACGCTTAATCGTCGCGGCTTTGATGCACTAGGGCTTCGGCACAACCGCATTACAGAAGGGGAAATTCGTTTAGCACGGCTCTATGGGTACGAAATACATGCCTGGACAGTCAACGACCGTGCCAGAATGTCGACGCTAATCGATCTGGGTGTCGATGCTATCATCACCGATTACCCAGATCGCTTAACAGCGCTTATTCAAGACCGCCGCGAGCTCAGTGACGGGGCGCTAATGCTGGTGAAGTTGCGCAACTGGTTACGTCAATGAGCTGCGAGTTAATCACCCATAACAACGCCTTCACGACGTGGATCGGCACCGCCAAATAGAGTGCCATCATTTAGACGCATGATCGCTTGAAGCCCACTGGTTAGTTCTCGCTCGCTCACCGTGTGGCCTCGTTCGCGGAGCGCTTCTATCGTTGCCTCTGGGAAGCGGCCTTGCTCAACAAACACATCACCGCCCAAAGTAATGGCATGTGGCAGATTGAGTGCCTCCTGAGCACTTAACCCCCAATCGCGCAACGCCACTAGGGTTCGTGCAGTGTAATGAATAATCGCTGCACCACCCGGTGAACCTAAACTGGCCACTAGCTCACCGCTCTCCTGATCGAAGACCAGCGTGGGGCTCATGCTGGAACGTGGACGCTTCCCAGGCTCTACCCGGTTTGCCACCGGATCGCCATCCACGACAGGTTCAAACGAGAAGTCGGTCAACTCATTATTGAGTAAGAAGCCACCCGCCAACCCGGTGCCACCATCGGATAAAATGCGTGAGCCAAACGCCTGCTCAATCGTCGTCGTCATGGCCACTGCGTTGCCGTCTTCGTCCACAATGCTGATATGACTAGTGCCATACTCTGGCTGATCAGGCTGACTTGCCCAGCTAACCGCAAGCTCGCCGGGGTTACCCGGCTCAGCGCTATCGCCAATACTCATCTCTTCAATGAGTTGACTGCGCTGCTGTAAATAGTCCGGCGCCAACATCAACGACCAGTCACCACCGGGTGCCTCTACAAAATCGGGGTCAGCAATGTAGCGGCCGCGATCAGCAAATGCCAACCGTGACGCTTCCAGGAACTGGTGCAACCATCCGCTGCTTGAAGTGCCATTATCTAACGGAGCTTCAAGCAGCGGCTGCTGATCCAGAATGCCCAATATTTGCATAACCGTGAGGTGGCCAGAAGAAGGCGGTGGGAAACCACACACTTCCCACTGCTGCCAGGGTGTACACAGCGGCTCACGATCAAGTGTCTGGTAACCACTCATGTCCTCAAGCGTTAAACTACCGGGCCGCTCAGGGTGATTCTGAACCCGTTCAACGATGTCTTCCGCCACGGCACCCTCATGCAGGGCGGCGCTACCTTGAGTGGCTACGCGACGTAGAACCTCTGCCAGCGCCGGGTTTTTAAGCGTATCCCCCACTGCAATGGGCTCACCATTGTCATCGTAGTAGAACTGGCTTGCTAACGGGTCTTGGCGCAGGAATTCATCATTTGCCAAGCTGGTGTGCAAACGATTACTGACGGCAAAGCCCTCCTCCGCCAACGTGATAGCGGGCGTAAACAGCTCCTCCCAGGCCAGCTCACCGTGCTCTGCGTGAGCCTTCTCCAGCATTCGTAAGGTGCCTGGAACGCCAACCGATAGACCACTCACCACTGCATCGTTAAACGCCAGTGGCTCGCCATCCTGCATAAAAAGCTCACCATCAACCGCCTGGGGTGCGGTTTCTCGGCCATCATAGGCGCTCACATCATTGCCGTCGAAATGCATTAGAAAAGCACCACCACCGATCCCGCTAGATTGCGGCTCCACCAAATTCAGCACCATTTGTACCGCAATGGCTGCATCAATGGCGTTACCACCGGCTTTGAGAACTTGGTAACCGGCATCCGTCGCCAAAGGGTTGGCCGCAGCCACCGCAAATGACTCAGCTGCCCAGCCCGGTTTCTCTTCGTAACCGGACTCAGTCTCGGGCGAAATTGAGGGTGCTTCGTAGCTAAAACCCCAGCTATATAATGGCGCCACCAGCAAAACAGGCAATGCGAACTTAACTGACTTTGAGGACATCTCAGCGCTCTCCGCGACAAATTAAAAAACCACTCCAGAAGAGTAGCCTATAAAAACAACAACGCCCGGCACAATGGCCGGGCATAAATTAGTCAAAATAAATATAACTACTCGATTTTTGCCCTGCGAGCATAAACCAAGTCTCCAACACGGCGTCAGGATTAAGTGATACAGAATCGATCCCCTGCTCCATCAACCATTTAGCCAGATCGGGATGGTCTGACGGCCCCTGGCCGCAGATACCGACATATTTACCCTTGGCTTTACAGGCCTGAATCGCCATGGCCAGCAGCTTTTAACGGCGCCATTACGCTCATCAAACAGATGCGCCACAATACCGGAATCACGATCCAAGCCTAGCGTCAGTTGGGTCAAATCATTTGAGCCGATAGAGAAACCATCGAAATACTCTAGGAACTCATCGGCCAATAGCGCGTTAGCGGGCAGCTCGCACATCATAATCACTTTAAGTCCTGTAGGACCTCCCCGCTCCAACCCATTGGCGGCTAGCAGCTCAACCACCTCTCGGGCTTCATCAGTAGTGCGTACAAAGGGCACCATGATTTCGACATTCTCGAAGCCCATCTCTTCACGCACCCGTTTAAGGGCACGGCACTCGAGCTCAAAGCAGGGTCGGAACGCCTCAGAAATGTAGCGCGATGCCCCTCGGAAGCCCAGCATAGGGTTCTCTTCACCGGGCTCATAGAGCTTACCGCCAATCAAATTTTCGTATTCATTGGATTTGAAATCAGAAAGCCTCACGATGACGCGCTGAGGATGGAATGCCGCCGCCAGCGTTGAGATACCTTCAACCAACTTATCGACATAAAAGCTCACCGGGTCAGCATAGCCCGCGGTACGCAGATCGATCACCTGCTGTAAATCAACAGGCAGCGTGTCGTACTCCAGCAACGCTTTAGGGTGAACGCCGATCATCCGATTAATAATAAACTCCAGCCGCGCCAAGCCAACACCGGCATGGGGCAAACTGGCAAAACCAAAGGCGCGATCAGGGTTGCCTACATTCATCATGATCTTGAAGGGGATTTCCGGCATGGCGTCGACGCTTGAAACCTTGCAGTCAAACTCCAGCAGACCTTCATAGACATTTCCGGTATCGCCTTCTGCGCAGGAAACCGTAACGTCGATGCCTTCTTTTAACTGGGTGGTCGCATCGCCGCAGCCAACCACTGCGGGAATACCCAGTTCGCGAGCAATAATGGCCGCGTGGCAGGTACGTCCACCCCGGTTAGTCACGATGGCGGAGGCACGTTTCATGATGGGCTCCCAGTCCGGGTCCGTCATGTCAGTGACCAGAATATCGCCATCGTGGATCTTGTCCATATCATCAGGACTCATCACCACTTTGACGGCACCTCGGCCGATGCGCTGACCAATCGCACGCCCTGTAATAAGGGTTCGGCCTTTTTCGCGCAGTTGGAAACGCTCGAGCTTGCCGCCCTCCTGCTGGGAGACCACCGTTTCAGGACGCGCCTGAACGATATATAGCTCACCATCATCTCCATCTAGCGCCCACTCGATATCCATAGGACGCTGGTAATGTTGCTCAATGGTCATGGCCTGTCGGGCCAGCTCCATTATTTGCTGATCATTAAGACAGAAACGGCCTCGATCTTGATGCGGCACATCAACCGTTTCTACTGACTTACCTGCACTGGCGTCCTGACCATAAACCATCTTGATTAGCTTGGAGCCTAAATTGCGGCGCAACACTGCCGGGCGCCCCGCGGCGAGTGTCGGTTTGTGCACGTAAAACTCATCTGGGTTGACCGCGCCCTGTACGACGGTTTCACCCAAGCCCCAGGAGGCCGTCACGAATACCGCATCCTTAAAGCCGGATTCAGTGTCTAGGGTAAACATAACCCCTGCCGCGCCGGTCTCGGAGCGCACCATCTTTTGCACACCCGCAGACAGCGCGACATTCTCGTGGGCATAGCCACGATGCACTCGGTAAGAGATAGCGCGGTCGTTAAACAGAGAAGCAAACACTTCGTGAACGGCACGCTTAATATTGTCAAAACCTTGAATGTTCAGGAAGGTTTCCTGCTGTCCAGCAAAGGAGGCGTCAGGTAAATCTTCTGCCGTGGCCGAACTACGTACCGCCACTTTTAACTGAGGGTGCTGTTGCTGCAACTGGCCGTAAGCATCGCGCAGAGCCGCTTCAAAGGTAGGCGGCAACGGCGTATCGATTATCCATTGGCGAATGTTGCGGCCCGCCTCGGCTAGCGCTTTCACATCGTCCACGTCCAAGCGCGCCAGAGTGGCATTGATGCGCTCGTTAAGGCCTTCGTGGGAGAGAAACTCGCGGTACGCATGAGCGGTAGTGGCAAATCCGCCAGGCACCGTTACCCCTGCACCTGACAAGTTGGAAATCATTTCACCAAGCGAGGCGTTTTTACCACCCACACGTTCGACGTCTGACATGCCTAATTGATCGAACCACAGAATGTACTCTTCCACGTAACCCCCTCGCTCATAGACATCGACATAATCACTGGTTAAGTCGTTACGACTTAGGATCATGGATTATTCATTGAGACACCCTAGCACCGCGCTAATGTATTCGCCATTGGTCTAACAGCGAAGGGAATGGAGGATTTTTACAACAGCAGCGCTTTTTAAGCCATTTGTGTAGTCAGTTGCTATCAGCATGCCGCAAAACCGCCATAGCAAGTTGCCCTGACAATCGGCTCGGCACACAATAGGGCCGATACTCACCAGTGGATGTCACTATGAAACGTACGGCTTTTTTTTATCTCAGATGGCACCGGCATCACGGCGGAAAGTTTAGGGCGTAGCCTGTTAGCCCAGTTCAGCGATGTTGAGATCGATATGCAGACCAAGCCCTATATCGATACGCTGGAAAAAGCTCAAGCGTTAGCAGCGATTATTGAAGCGACGGCGAGTAGAGACGGTCAGCGCCCAATCATCATAGATACCATTGTTGACCAACAAATTCGCAACGTTATTCGTCAGGCCTCTGGGTTTAAAGTGGATATCTTTTCAACCTTTTTAGAGCCGCTGGAACAGGAGTTGGACACTCACTCCTCCTATAGCGTTGGGCGCACCCACTCGATTGGTAGCGATGATGTCTACATGGACCGTATCCACTCGGTGCACTTTGCGCTGGATAATGATGATGGTGCACGTACTCACCAATACGACAAGGCAGATATTATCCTGGTCGGGGTATCACGCTGCGGCAAGACTCCCACCTCACTGTATCTGGCGCTTCAATTTGGTATTCGCGCGGCCAACTATCCGCTGACGGAAGATGATTTAGACGAAGATGGTATGCTCAAACTACCCAAAGCGTTAACCCCACACCGCCAAAAACTGTTTGGTTTAACCATTGATGCACGGCGTTTATCAGCAATACGCAATGAGCGGCGCCCAAATAGCCGATACAGCTCAATGGATCAGTGTCTACAAGAAGTGGAGCAAGCAGAATCACTCTATCGAACGATGCACATCCCCTTTATTGATGCGACGCGCTTTTCGGTAGAAGAGATTTCAACGCGGATGATTGCAGAAACAGGGCTAGCGAGGCGCTTCTCGCCCCGCTAATGACAGCAAGTCGGGCAAACTACATGCCTTTAGGGGCAAAAATACCTGGCGCGTTCCGCCAGTAGCCTTTGTAGTCCATACCGAAGCCAAACACATAACGGTCGGCGACTTCTAAGCTGCAGTAGTCGGCCTTTAAGCCTGGTACTGCTTTGCGATTATGCTGCTTATCCACCAGCACCGCAGTCGTTACACTGGCTGCCTGGGCCTCTTCACAGTACGCAAGAATCGCTGCTAGCGTCGCGCCTTCATCCAATATGTCATCGACAATCACCACATGGCGGCCTGCCATTGGCACTTCTGGAGAAACGCGCCAAAAGAGCTCACCACCGCGCAGCTCGTTGCGGTAACGAGTGGCATGCAAATAATCCACTTCGAGTGGAAAGCCTAAACGGGTCAGCAAGTGGCCTGTGGTAATTAGGCCTCCGTTCATCACGCAATAAAAGACCGGCAGTTTGTCCCCCAGGTCTCGGGTGATCGCTTCCGCCATGCGATCAAGCGCCCGCTCTACCTCTTGCTGAGAAATCAAGCAGTCTGCGTTATCCATCAACTCACGCATTGAGTCCAGCGACTCTAAGGCTTCTTTATCCAACTTTGACATCTAAACTCCAGGCGAGTTAAAAGCTTGGTTTACATTAGCTGTGTGCATTTACAACGCAGCCGGTTTTGGTTTATCAGCCAGCGCTTCCAACTTAGCGTGGGCTCGGCGCCAACGGCCCAGCGCGCTTAGCGCATCCAAATCAGGACGAGCTCGGCTGTAGCGCAGCTTAGCGGGGCGCTTTGTTTCAACGCCTTGGCAAGCCTCGATTACCTCAAGCGCGGCTGCTCGGTCATTGCATACCAGCAGCATATCGCACCCCGCCGCGAGCGCTGCCTTGGCACGCAGCTTGGGCCCACCCGCTTCATGGGCGCCCGCCATACTTAAATCATCAGAAAAGATGCAGCCTTTAAAACCCAGCGACTCACGCAGCATACCCAGCCAACTCGGAGAAAATCCGGCAGGACGGGCATCAAAAGCGCTGTAAATCACATGGGCGGGCATTACGCCTTCTATCTGCGCGGCGAGATGAGTAAAGGGTAAAAGGTCACGCTGCTTAATAACCTCTAGTGGCCGGTCATCTACCGGCAGAGCAACATGAGAGTCAGCCGCGACCCCACCATGGCCAGGGAAATGTTTGCCCACGGCGGCCATCCCTGCATCGTGAAGGCCTAAAATGAAAGCGCCGCCAAGCTCTGCTACATGCTGGGGGTCACTGCTGAAGCTTCGATCGCCAATAACGCTTGAAACCCCGCTCTCCACATCCAATACCGGTGCAAAGCTAAGGTCCAATCCGCAGGCCGCCATTTCCATCCCCAGCAGCCAGCCTGCATCTTTTGCTAATGCAAGCCCATCCTGCGGATGGTCAGAGTAGCACTCGCCAATACGCGCCATTGCCGGAAGACGAGTCATCCCCTCTTTAATACGCTGGACACGGCCCCCCTCTTGATCAACGCCAATCAGTAAATCAGCGCGTACACGTCGAATATCGCTACAGAGCTGACGCACCTGGTAGCCGTTTTCAACATTACGGGCAAATAAGATTACGCCCCCTACCGCCGGTTCAAGCAGCAAGCGCTTTTCTGCGGCCGTCAATTTCGTGCCTTCAAGGTCGAGCATGACCGGGCCTAACGGTTGAGTCATCGTGACAGGTCCACCAATGAAAGGGGCGATGATTCTAGACGATCGTCTAGCGGTGTCAAAACCTGATTAATCAAAGCACTGCCGACCGCCGTGTAACCAAACCGGCGTACCCGGCACCGCTAGCGAAAAGATATAGAGCAAATCACTATTGCGTAACCGAATACAGCCGTGGGAGGCGGCGACCCCCATGGGTTCGTCAGGCGGCGTACCATGGAGATAAATATAGCGCCGCTGAGAGTCTACTTGCCCACCTCGGTTGACGCCTTTTTCTAACCCGCAAAGCCACAGAATACGTGTCAATATCCAGTCCCGCTCAGGGTGCGCTTCTGCAAGTGCAGGAGAGAAGGTCTCGCCAGTCCAGCGTCGACCGCGAAATACCGCATTCTCTGGCATCTCGCTACCGATAGCAGCTCTTATATAGTGCCAACCATGGGGCGTTTTACCGCTGCCATTGCGCTCACCAATGCCGGCGGCACCCGTCGATATCTCACACTCGCGGAGCACTTTTGGTCCTCGCCAACAGCGTAGCTGTTGCTGAGTGGTATCTATCTCTAACCAGATGCTCTCCGTTGGGGGTAGCTCAGCTAGCCTGGGCGTTAGCATATTTTCCTTCTTCAAGTGCTGGGGGTAACGGTGCATTCATGGCAGCAACCACTACCGGACGCAACCGTCGAACCAAGTCCCGCACGGTGACCTGCTCGTGATAATCCTTTTCGGCAATATCGCGCAGCGCATCAAGACCAGAAAGGGTAAAAATCACCGTGCCGAGCATGAAGTGTAGCCGCCAAAAGCGCTCTGCGTCAGGCAAGTCAGGCGTTGCTTGACGCACAAGTTCAGTGAAACGAGTAAACACGTCGCCATACTCTTGCTGAATATGGCGTCTAAGATGTCCTTGGGCCTGACTGTAAGCCAAGCCTAGCAAACGCATAAAGACTTTTAGGCTGTTGCGCTCAGCGGGTACTGCCAGAACCGTGGACGCCATTGTTTCGAGTAGCGTTTCAAGCGGGATAACGCGCCCTTCGTGCTGAGCTTCAAGCTCGTCGAGGGCGGTATGAAAACGCTGGGTAAAGGGGTCCAAATAGCGTGAAAAAAACGGCCTGAATCAAGGCTTTCTTGGAACCGAAATGGTAATTGACAGCTGCTAAATTAACGCGCGCTTTGCTAGTGATGTTGCGCAGCGAAGTTTCAGCGAAACCTCGCTCTGCAAACAGCACTTCAGCGGTATCGAGTATACGCGTCACCGTATCAGATTGAGCCATGTTGCTCTCCAGGGAAACGGGTGTTTAAAACATTGCAAAATATTATGCCATAACCTTTGCGGGCTCAACGCTTGATTTATTAACGAAATGCAGCTTGGTAAATAAGTAAAAACTTAGTTTCAAACGATTAGGAGAATTTCAACAACCTTAGCGTTAACAATTGACAAG